>ERZ651776.11-NODE-11-length-251943-cov-5.370832_pt1 | contig 251943 bp, 224 predicted proteins | sample MGYA00514761_ERZ651776 | MGnify/ENA metagenome assembly ERZ651776
AATTTTGGGCAGATAAATTTAACATTATTTCAATTTTTTTATTTCCATTATCATTAATAGTTGCTTTTATTATTTTTATAAAAAAGACTTTTATTAAAAGAATAAAATTCGATACTCCAATAATTTGTTTGGGAAACATTTATTTAGGTGGGACTGGCAAGACCCCAGCTTCTATTTTTTTAGCAAGAGAACTTTTTAATATAGGTAAAAATCCCGTTATTGTAAAAAAGTTTTATTCAAATCATAAAGATGAACATGATTTAATTAAAAAGAACTTTACTAATTTAATTTTAAACAAAAATAGAATTCAAGGAATTAGAGATAAAAAGAAACTCGATAGAAAAATTGAGAATAGTCTTAGAGATGCAGCATTATGGGATGAGATTCATGAACGCCTTCATGAAGATGCTTTCTCATTATCTGGAGGGCAACAGCAAAGACTCTGTATTGCTAGGGCTTTAGCTATAGGGCCATCAGTATTGTTGATGGATGAGCCTACCTCTGCTTTAGATCCAATAGCAACAGCAAAAATTGAACAATTGATCCATGAACTAAAGGAAAAGGTAACAATTCTAATCGTCACTCATTCAATGAGTCAAGCGGCAAGAATTTCAGACCAAACAGCATTCATGTATCTGGGAGATTTAATAGAATTTGGAGATACTGAAAAGATATTTAATTCACCTGAAGAAGAGTTAACAGGACAATATATTTCTGGTAGATTTGGATAAATTAATTATTTTGGGTAAATAAATCATGAATGACTTACTAAGTAAAGTCTTGAAACAAGTATCATGAAGAAGGGAGCGATCTTAACGATTGCAGTTTCTACTTTCTTGATTATTCTCTCATTTGCCATTTTTATAGGTGGAAGTTTGATTTTAGATAGAGACATATCTGATGAATCAATATTCAGAGGAGATAGTGGCGAGGTATTCGTTCGATATCATGACACATATTCGGTTTATGTCAATGATACTTACAGTTGTTCTGAAACTACAGTGAGCATCCATGATGATGAATGGGAATATTTCTTTGAGGATTGTGATTTTATTTACGTAGACGGTGATTGGAGATACATTGGTTATCTTAATCCAGATGTATCAAAAAATTTACAGGTAGAATCAAATAATGAAATAATTATTGTAAATGATCTTGTAGATGCAAGTATTATTTTCACCACTTTATGCTCACTACCTGTTTGTTGTTCAGGTATTATTGGTATTTTTATTGGTATTCTCTTACTAACACGCAGAGATAAAAAAAGAAAACAAAAAATTATCTTCCAGTAATTTCTAGAAAACTATTGTTGAAACCATTTCTGATTCTGTTAAGTAGATAAAAGATCCAATTCCTGCAAACATCATCATCCAAGAACCAATTGCTTTGATCAGACCAGTTGAACTTCTTAGATAACCAATCATTGCTTGCTATCCATCAACTACGCTACCTTGATTGAATGGGGCCTGTTGTGAGCGACTCGATTTGCTGGGACTTTAATTCCACCAGTCTTCATCATCGGTTCCACAGTTACGAAGAGTTTCATCTACGAAGTCTATTATTTCGCCATAGTTCCTCTCTACGTTCACTATTTCCTCTCTGATTAGTTCCTCTCCCAGCAGTTCCCTTACCGAAACGTGGTCGTCCCCTCCTTTGTCCCCTAGGAAAGAAAATTCCAGTTGTCTTCCTTTCTCCTTTGTATCCTCAAGATAAATCAATTCGGAGTCCCCTCCGAAACTGGATAAAAAATCCAACAATTCTGTTGTCGACCGGGCTTCGAATTCCTTCTCTATAGTTCCGTCTATGAGTACTGAGAAAGTGCGAGATCCTCCCTCGAATTTTTGGGCCTGAGCATCTAATGCCTGAGAGATCGCGAGGGCCTCATCCATGTCCAGTGAATCGGAGTATTTCTTAATCCACGCAGACCTTGCCATGGCTTGAAGCTCCATCGCCTCGGGGCCAGAGTCCCAACCGCCCTTGGCTTGTCCACTAGGAGCACTAGGATGGGGCTTATCAGCGTCATAAACCAGTTTGTACCTCTTGTGGGAGTGTTCTGGGAGAGTCTTCTCGAATGACCTCGCGGTTAAAAGTGCGAGGAGAGGGAGAAGTAGGCATGTGGATGCGCAGCAGAGGTTGAATAGAATATCGCCGATGCCTATCATCTGAATCCATGTGTAAGTTATCAGAACGGCATCCGAAGGGTCATCGGGGTTCACGTATGCAGTCGCATTGGAACCCACAGGGTAGTCCTCAAGCCATTGGTTGGCCGCTTCCGGAGTGGAGAAATTCACGTACTTCTTTGAATAGGAAGTGCTCACATATGTCTCGCCATCGATCTGCCATTCGTACAAGATAGTTGGATGGTAGCCCCACCCGTCATTTCCGAACCACTCATCATCCCCCTTTTCATGGAAGAACTCATAGATCATCCCGGTGTCAAGAATCTTGGCATCTTCTGCTTGCCATTTGGAAGTATCTTCGTCAACGATAAAAGCGACATTGACAATGGTGAATATAAGAAATCCGGCTATGACCCATATCCTAGGCGCCCTGTTGAAAGCAAGGAATGAGAACGTCAGCCCAAGCCCACGCCACCTAATTAACTTCAATATTACAAATCCTATGAATAAGGCAATAAATAGGATAACTCCCTTCTCTCCTGAATTCATGTCCCTATCAAAAGCGCTACTGAACTAGAGACTATTTATATTTACCCGAAACTGTCTTGTCCTTTCAGATACTAGTCTCTGAAATGGTCCACCGATAGCCCTAGATTCATGAAAAAAATCGCATGTGTATAAGGACAAACCCTTTAGTTTGTTGAAACTAGACTTATCGGCTACCTACCTGTCCCATAATTTCTGGTTTCTGTTCCACTTGATTCGGGAGATATTCGCTTTGATTCATTCTGCGTTCCAACCAAATTGGACCTCCTGGTAAGAGTGACAGAAAACCACCAGTAATTACTGCGCGAATATTCCATTTATTTCTAATCAAACCCAATGCAAGCAGCCAGATGTACAATAACCATAAAGACCCATGAATGGGTCCGATAACTGTGACCAAAATTTCATTATCTCCTAAATATTTTAGGGGTACAGCAATTAGGTACAAACTTAAGGTCGAACATGTCTCTGCAATACCTACAATATAGAAAAAACGCACAAAACCACCATTTTCCCTACCCATAATGTTACGATTATATCATGACAAATAATTATTCCGCTCGCTTTTACCGTAGGCCACTCTTTGATTTAATTATTCTCGAGTGTATAGTTTGTATTTTTGTAAATGTTTCAGTTGGTGTAGAAGTCGTCTAAATTCCAATGAAAATACCATCCAAAATACCATTACTAAGCGACTAATAAATATATTCAACAAGGCCAAAAATCCCGGCGTAGACCTTCTTTTAAATCCAGCTTTTTCCAACGCTGATTGAAGTCGAATATCTCGCGTATATACAAAAATTCGGCCACTACCACATTCCTTCAATAATTTATGCGATATTCCTCTGCCTCTGTGCGCCGGATCAACTACGAAGCTATTTATTTCAAAACCGGTCCATCTGTTCGACCTAGTGGCATAAGCAATAGGATGGTCGTTAATATCTTGGATTATTATACTATTATCGTTAATTTTTGCTAAGGATGGCGGCCTGAGATCTAATTCCTGCCGAAACATTTTTTTCAACCATACGATATAATCCATTCTAATCCTCTACTACCATGTCTACTAGGGCGCCCCTTCTTTAGATATGTGTCAAAATCAGTATGGAAGCAAATGCATTCATCAATTTATGGTTTGCAAATTTGAGTTAAACATTGATGCCTGCATCTACTACAATATGGAATATATTGGCCGTTATTGGAACTAAGACGCAAACTATGATACTACAGAATGAAAACCAAAATAACCTCGCCAAAGCATGAGTCGGCGTGTGTGGCTGTATATCGTAACTATTTCTGTAGGGCTTTGGATTGCTGCCACAGGCGCTGGAGGAATCCTTGCCGATAGCAAAGCCGAATGGCCTGTCAACGTATGGTGTTGGGGACTTTTTAGCGCTATTTTCGTAAAGGCAGAAAAAAAAGAGCGGATCGAGATGCTCACAGTTGTAGCTTTAGCAACGCCAATGGAGTTATTTTTCTCAGAAGTCTGGTTAATTTACGAATATCAGCGAGATTTCATGCCCTTCTTCGTACCAGCAGGGCATTATTTCCTCTATGACTTGGGACGGCGACTGGCTGCCAAAATTAGTGTTTTTGTGGCCATAACCTCTCTTCTTCCGTTTATTCCTTTGGTCGCCTACGGTGTATACTCCGGGAGTGACACATCCGGACTGGTCTTGCTAATGCTTGTTATTAGTTTTACCAAATGGGGACCCCAACCTCGGCTTTACATCGTCATGGCTTGGGCGGCATTGGCTATGGAACTCTGGGGAACTCATCTTGGAAGTTGGACATGGGCTTCAGAAATCCCGTGGACAGGCCTTACTGCATGGAATCCCCCTCTTCTCGTCGGGGCCTTCTATTGCTTTGGCGACCTATTGGTTAACTTTTTTAGTGCCAAATTTGATACGCAACCGCTAGATTTAGATATCATTAGAGAAATTGATGAATAAGACTGTTATACTATCATTCGTCAAATTCCCTGCTTTTAGTGACGTAGGAATAACTATCAGTGATGCTGGCTAATTAAGGGTGTGACTGAAGGAGATAAGGGGCAACCCTGGTGAAAAATACAATCTAATCGTTGTTTCCTTATCCTGGGACTTCCTATTGGTGGATTATTCTCAATCGGTACCTCCATTGTATAATACGAACATTAGGATGTCCATGCGCCCGTAGAAATGCCCAAACGTGCCCTTCTGTACATCCAGAAAGTTTTACAACTCTACATTAAAATATGGCTTGACCGGGGCAATGTGCATGAAGGAGATGCATACTATCTTCGCACGTTTCATCCATTGGACTTTTATCCCGCTCTATGCTTATGGAATTTTTAAGCAAGTTGACGGCATTGGAGAGTTGGAAGATCGCAGTTTATTAATTTCTGAGAGCATTTTTGCTACCTTTTTTTTGTTGATAGTTATCTTACGATTTACGTATATGCGGCGATTCAAGACATTTCAAGGAGCGACGCATGCACCTCACAGAATTCATGCATTCATAGCTAAATCTGTGCACATAGGCATGTACACTGCATTGATTCTCCTTCCTCTCTCTGGATTATTCATCGCTTCTCTTTACAGTCAAGGTATCAAATCTGGATTTTTACAAGATGGGGCACTTGCAGTCCATGAGTTTGGTGCGACGTTGAGTTACGTGATGATAGCAACACATGTTTCTGCCGCAATTTATTCGCGTATCAAGGGTGAGGGCGTCTGGTCATCTATGGTCCCAATTCTCAAAGAGAAGGGCCCGAATAAATCTCCAGTTGTTAGCAAGGTTGCGTCAATTGAACAGTTTGTTTATGTAAAGATCGATGAATTCCTTATAGGCAGCAAAGGTGACTAGGTTTGCAATAGGCTGTGCTCATAACTAAGCACTGATTTTCTAATTGATGGCTAGGGATTATGATGTATAGCAGTTATCTTATTTCAATCACTGTCGGTGTATTTCTAGCATTATTACTTCCATCTCCAAGTTGATCTTTGCCATTGTATCTCCAACAACTTACAGATCCATCATCAAGAATTACACTTTCTCTTGTTTTCTCTCTTCTTCATAGGCATCAGCAACCTTGCCAGCCGTACGAAGAAACTTTTTTTTCAAACCATCGAAGTTAAGATATATTATCCCACCAACTGTCAAGAAAACTCCTCCAATTATTGTAAAAATACCTCCAACGTAGAGGCCAACTCTAGGCTCCGTATCCTCAAAGGTTGCAAATCCAGTTTGTACCATTATAATCCCAGCAATGAGTACAAGTATTCCAGATATTATCAATACAATAGTCATCGGTTTTAGTATACTCATATCCTTGGAGTAAATACTGGGGTATTGAACATTTCTTACATCCCAACTAGTTAGTATTTTAGAATCTTAAATATGTTAAATATTTTTAATTACTGTTAGAAATTAAGGGTCGGTATGATATATTACGCCTTACTCCAATTTCTATGATTATAGAGAATCAGTTCGCAGTAGGCGTTATTGGAGTTGGTAATATGGGCTCTGCATTAGTTCGAGGCATAGTAAATAAAAGCGGTATTGAAGCCAAATCAATTATTATTTGTGACGTGGATAAATTAAAAGTCGAATCTTTATGTAGAGATTTAGGTGTAGTAGATGGTGTTGATGCTAATAATACCTCAAAATTAGCTGATTTAGTTATTTTAGCCTCGAAGCCACAGAATATGCCGGCTTTGCTTGAACGAATCTCCAAATCAATAAAGTCTAATCAGACTATAATGAGTATTGCAGCTGGTATAACTACCAATTCTATTGAAAGTGTACTTTTTGGAGATATACCTATTGTCCGTGTAATGCCCAATCTTCCTGCTGTAGTTGGAGAAGGTATGAGCATATATTGTGGAGGTGCCTATGTAGGTGATACTGACCTCGAAAGAGTAAGAAATGTATTAGATGCGGTTGGTATTTGTTTACAAGCTCCTGAAGACTTAATGGATGCAGTTACTGCACTAAGTGGCACTGGACCTGCATATGTTTTTTATACAATAGAAGTAATGATAGAAAGTGGAATTGAAATGGGCATGTCTAGAGAAATGGCAGAGAAACTGGTTTTACAGACAGTTTTTGGTTCTGCTTTACTTGCTATGAAATCCGAACTGAATCCAACGGATCTTCGAAAAGAGGTTACATCCAAAGGAGGGACTACAGATGCTGCAATAAGTCATCTTAAAGAGAATAATTATACAAAAATTGTAATTGAAGCTATTCTCAAAGCTAGGAATAGGTCAGGAGAGCTTGGAGATCTAAATTAATTTACTAAATATGGATTATGGGATTTTGTTAATCTCGTTCTAGGGCCATTGGAATTCTTTGGAATTACCACACCTTTAGCTGATAATGATGAGCAAAAGAATAGCCTATGAAAGGGCGGACTGTAAACTCAATGGTTCAGGTTTGACCATAGTAACCAAGGGCATCATACTCCCTACCATAATTGATGCCGGCACAAGGTTGACATCATGAGAGGTACATTGTGAGCTAGTAATGACCAATTCACAGAAGCCACCCGTTATCCTTCATCCTGCTTGGCCACTGGCCTTAGTTGTAGGAATTATTCTCCAAGGTGGAGCCTACTATATCGGAGTAGGCATCTTTGGATCTCCCGAGGCATATACTATCTTTCTCTGGGTAGCAATCCTACCATTGGCCATTGCAGGAATTATTTGGCTTAAATTAACCTAAAAGGCATCTTTGCAATCGATGAAGAAGAATAAGTACCCTTTGATTCACATACGAGTGAGAGGGTGGCTCCATGCGTTCAAGTTGAATTAGAAGGCAATAAAGAGTAAGGAATTCTAAATGGAGCCTATTTTCTTTATTGGAACTCAAAAAATCAATTGATTATGTTCAGCATTGCTAAAAATATTGGGAGTCTTGACTTATCTCAGTTTGAAATATCTTTTATTTTTTCAACCAAGTTCATTCGGTGAAGTCGCCACATTCCGATTGGCGTCATGGCTACAGCGATAAGAATAACTCCGGACATTAGTTGCCATGCAACGCTTGGAACGATTGTAACAGGTACAAAGAATTGCCATGAAGAAAAAGCAGCAGCAAGTCCAACTGCTCCTCCATAAGCAAACAAAACTCCTACAATACCTCCAATGATTCCTATGAGCAATCCCTCAAACAAGAGCATTGCTCCAAGACTGCGTGTAGAAGCACCTAGTACTCGTAATGTAGCTAATTCGAAATCACGTTCTGCAACGTTCATAATCATTGTATTAAACATCACAACAATAGTAAATAGTAAACCAAGATACATCATTGCTTGAAATATTTGAGTCTGTTGATTGAGTAAACTATTGATACCATCAAGTAATATTTGACGTTGTACGATGCCTGTTGAAGCCTCGCCTAAATTAGAATCAATCTGAACACCTTCTGGAAGTTCAAGATAAATAGAAGTTGCATTAACACCGAGAATTTTACCCAAGTCTCCACGTAAGAAGTACATGGTACGAGCTAATTCTGCAGTTGAAGTTCCAACGATTTCTACATCCTGTTGTGCGCCGTTAAGATTCACTGAATATTGCCCTCCAACATTCCAATCTAGAAATTTCATACTACCTTCATCCATCATCACTTGCGTTAAAACCGAATTGGCCGTTGGAGTATTTCCCTCTAGGACGGATATTGAACGCATCCCATTTTGGAATGAATCAATCCCTACGAGAGTGAATATTCGTTCAATTCCGTCAGAGTCATCTACTGATCCAAGTGGCATTTCAATAATCATCTCATAGTTGGCTAATTTGTTATTTGCCCAATCTTGAACAGGTCCTTCTTCATCTGGCATAATATATATCTGAGCATCCCACGACTGATCATCTTCAAGGCTACCGACAAAAGTCTCTTGTAGACCAGCAGACATCATTTGAATTGAGCCAAAAAGCATCAGTGAGATGCCAACTGCGACAAAAGTCATGCCAAGACGGAACGGTTTACGAACGCTCGAACGAATGGAGAGCCCGAGAGTTGTTGGCATCCATGAAGTAAGTTTTTGAAGAATATTTGAGCCCACTCGCATTTCATTTTGACCGCTCAAAACAATTAACGGATCAAGGCGGCTCGCTTTCCAAGCAGGGAATGCCCCCGATAAGAATACAACGAACATAGTAGAGCTAATGACTGTCAAATACAGAGATAGGGGGATGATACGGATAATAATCGGCACACCAACTAGAGTTTGATAAAAATCCAGCATTCCATTCATACCATATTGGCCAGCCAGTGCACCAAGTACGGATCCGATTCCCCCTATTCCAAGAGGGGCAATAAGATATCCTCTCATGAGCGAAGACCGTTTAACTCCAAGCGTACGTAATACTGCAATTTCCTTGGCTTGACTTTGTACTAAACGTTGCAGACTTAATACAATAGTTATGGCTGCTATTGAGGCAATCATTACTGTAAAAGGAGCTATCGTTCGCTCCGTACTTTCTAAATCCTGTCGCATGATTTCTATAGGTTCATTTTGCCCTCTATCACGTACACGTGCATCTAATTCAGTGGAGCTTAAAGAAGTGTGAACCATCTCCTTAATCAAGTCAACTTCTTCTCCTTCATATTCTTTAGTATCAGGTAAATCAAATGAGGGAGTACCTTCGATATCCAAAACAATCATGTTACTTGTACCAACTAATTCGCTTGTAATTCGAGCCATTCCAGAATCAGAGAGGTAGCCTACAACATATTGCCCCGGAGTCGGCGGGAAGAGAGTACCTTCAGGTGCCATGAGGACATGCAATGGATGATATCCCATGCCAACAATTGTGAAGTCTAGAGTTACATTTCCGGCTCCAATACTCACAGTATCTCCAAGACTGAGATTAAGTGCACCGGTAACGTGAGAATCGATAACAATTTCATCCGATGCAACTGCAATTCTCCCTTCAGAATGTCCTACTGGCATCCATACACGATCAGCATTTGCATCCACAGGAATGCCATGCCAAAGAGCATTTATGATGTGTTCTCCAGTATCATTAACGTGGAACATTGCCCCTTTCGTTACGGTGCGCCCTTCGCATGAATCAATAGAAGAAACGATAGCAGAAGAATTCAGAGCATATTCAATATCCATACAGAATTCTTTTACTTGTTCTGGAGTCCAAGTAGCACTAAAGTTATCAATCCACACGTCTGCAAGATTTGCTCCTTCCTCGTCATCAGCCTGCATTGCATCATACATACCTCCAAGATTGTGTGCATAACCTCCAAAAGTGATACCTGCGAAAACGCCGACAAATACCATCAGTATCACAGCGAAGAGTCTCAGTTTGGTACGCCAAAGACTTCTTGCTAAGCGTTTATTAAGTAATCCAGACATAATAATACCTCATTTAAAAGAATTAGAATTTATACTTTGATCGGACACAATCTTGCCGCTGTCTATACGAATAACACGCGTGGCATACTTGACTAATCCTTCATCATGGGTAACAAAAACTGAAGTTATGTTTTCCTGCATGCAGGCGCTTACTAATGCCTCCATTACTTTATTTGAGGTCTCTGTGTCAAGGTTTCCAGTTAATTCATCGCCAAGCAAAAGAGTTGGGCGTTTGGCGATGCTTCGAGCAATGGCGACCCTTTGTTGCTGGCCCCCACTTATTTCTCCAGGGAAACGATTAATTTCAGCATCTAGACCTACAAGTTTCAGTAATTCCTTCGCACGCTGGGGATCTTTATTACCTGATAGTTCCTGAATCAATAATATGTTTTCAAGTACTGTGAGATCTTGAAGTAAGTTAAAAAATTGGAACACGTAACCTATGTTTTCCCTTCGAAAGGAGGTCATTTTTTCTGAGTTGTTACGAGGAACTTGGGCATCAAGAAATGAATAGGATCCACCAGTAGGGCTGTCAAGAGCAGAGAGACAATTTAGCAGAGTTGTTTTTCCAGATCCTGAAGGCCCAAGTAGAATAACTCGTTCTCCCTCTAATATTTCAAAAGTCACGCCATCGAGTGCTTTTACTACTCCTGCAGGTGTCTCGTAGTGTCTTTCTAGGTTTTCCATTTTTAATAATTTATCCATATTTACACGTTCTAATCTCAAAGCATATTGATTCCATTTAATAATTCTTAATTTACAAAAGACAGTGATATTAAGGTTTACCACATGTCAATCAAATATAAGTTTTTTTTAAGGAAGCAACATCTAATAAATAGATTATAATTTTATTCAATGATTGTTGAATTAATTATTAAATTCACTCTCGTAAATGTATAAATTTATATGAAATACATTAATTAAGTTAATCCTTTGTCTTGCTGGTTGTAGTTATCAGTTTTGTTGTTTTTAATGAGGAATAATTTGTGAAATATGATATTCAAGATTTGCATGTCTCGCCATATCCTCGCAATGAAGAAATTGCAAACACCCTAACTCATGGAATGGGAATCGTTCTTTCAGGATTAGGACTTTACCTTCTTTTTGTTGAGGCGAATCAGACAGGTGATTCATGGAAAATATGGAGTAGTTTGGTATTTGGTTCTTGTATGATAATTGGCTACTCCTGTTCTACACTATATCATGCATCGACTAATCCAAAATTTAAGCATCAAATGCGAATTGCAGACCATATTGGAATATATTTAATGATTGCAGGAACATATACGCCATTTGTACTAGTAAATCTACGTGGATGGATTGGTTGGACTTTTTTTATCCTCATTTGGGGATGTGCCTTTTTTGGAATATGTCTTAGAATATTGAATAAACATGTTCCTAATTATGTATCAGTTGGGCCATATTTATTCATGGGTTGGCTAGTAATTATTGGAATAAAACCATTATATGACTCAATAGGCAGTACTGGTTTGACTTTGATTGTACTTGGAGGAGTTTTTTACTCAATTGGAGTTGTTTTTTACTCATCGGAAAGGATTCCGTTTAATCATGCTATTTGGCATATATTTGTGCTTGCAGGCAGTATTAGTCATTACTTAGCAATATCATTAGAAGTAATACCTAGTTGATTTAAATAATTTTAATTAACCTCTTGATCGTGAATTTATCCCATATTTTAAATTTAAGATAATTATTAATTAACTTAAATCCATAATTAGAAGGTAATTACCAGGCGTTACATCAGATGAAAATAAGCAATTATTTATACATAATCCACTCAAAGTATCTATTTCATCATAAATTCCATCATCAATATAATTTGAATAATCAGATTGATTGATAAAATATAAATAAAAATTAGCAGATGTAAATAGTTCGATTTCAATTGATATCGAAGATGTATCATTGAATTGCATTATTATTACATCAGATTCATAAGAATCTATTCCTACAAATGAAGATTGATTTATGACAATTATATCATCGACTAATACCGAAATTTCTAGTAGGGCGCATGAATTATCCCATGGTGATAAATTTGTGGATTGATTAAGATTATCAAACACATATTCTTGATAGCAATATTTTCCATTTAAATACTCTTTTGATTCAGTACAACCTGCTAATGATCCAATAATAATTATTAGACCCATCACTACCGAAATACTTCTCATGAAACTCCATGAGGAAGATGTATGTTAAACCTATCATTCAATTTAAATTTATAGATATTAACTATATGATAATAGATTAAAACATATCATTAATAATATATTGCCTCGACGAGTATATATAGGTCGTAAAAATATTAAATGGAATTCAAATAACATGCCAGATCAAACTGGAAAAATAGCTATCGTTACGGGCTCAAATACTGGGACTGGTTACCACATTGCACATGGACTTGCTTCAAAAGGAGCTCTGGTAATTATGGCATGTAGGAGTATAAAAAAGGCTGAATTAGCTAAGTTAAATATCATATCCGAATTACCTGACTCAAAAATCACCACTGAAATTTTGGATTTGGCTGATTTGGCTTCCATTTATGAATTTTCAAAAATAATTAAAGGAAAATATGAAAAAATAGACATCTTGATAAATAATGCTGGAGTTATGGTACCCCCTAAATCAAATACAAAGGATGGTTTTGAACTTCAATTTGGAACTAATCATATCGGCCATTTTGTACTGACTGGCGAGTTACTTCCCCTTCTAGAAGCATCAGGCAGTGCTAGAATAATTACAATGTCAAGTATAGCCCACAACAGTGGAAAGATTGATTTTAATGATTTAAATTCTGAAAAGAAAAGATACAGCCGGTGGGGAGCATATTCTCAAAGTAAGCTTGCAAATCTAATATTTGCCCTAGAGTTAGATCGGCGCTTAAAATCTAGAAAATCCAGTATTGTTTCACTTGGAAGTCACCCCGGTTGGTCTGCAACAGATTTACAACGTCATTCCTTAATATTCAGATTTTTGAATATGTTTTTTGGAATGTCTGCAAAAAAGGGTGCAGCCCCCAGCCTCTATGCTGCGACAGTAAAAGACGCAATAAAATATCCATATTGGGGAGTAACAAAAAATGGCGAAATGCATGGTTGGACAGGTAGGGCAAAAATTAACTCAAAGGCTAAAGATATAGAAGTTGCTGAGCGCCTTTGGAATATAAGTTGTGAATTATCTGGAATTGAGTATCTCATTTAATATTGATAAATTAGATACCAGATAATTTTTGCATCCTAATATACCATGGGTGTACCAAATTATGATTTTTTAGGATGTCAAATCCATGTAAACCTTGCATTGATCTAAGAATTCCATAATTTGCAAAATCTGCTCCATTTGGCCTATTTCCTCCGAAAAAGTCACCTTCGAAACCTGTAGACATATGATCTAATTGGAACAGTAAATTTTCCCTTGGTTTAGCATCAAACATTTTTGCGCGACTTCTTCCCACCATACGCATTATAAAAGCGCCTAACCATTTGTTGACCAAGCGGCTTGTGAATGAAAATTTATCTACTTTAGTGACATAATCTAATGCTTTTAATGATGTAAAATATGAAGAGTAAATCACTGCAACTATTGATTTGCCCAAAATTAAATTTGAGAAATCCATCCACTTGTCTTGTTCGGAATCTAGGCCCTGTCGGGAGAATTCTGAATCTCCATTCTCATCTATATAATGTAAAATAAAATTAGAATCATTTACTTGAGTTCCATCAATATCTATGTATACAGGTACTTTTGTCCAATCTGACCATTTGAGTTCCTTATGACTCATAGGGTCAACTTCAATTTTAGAATATTCAATTCCACGAGAACCCAACAAAGCTTTTACTTTAAAACAGAAGGGGCAAGTTTCAAAACAATATAATGTTGGAAGATTATTGGATAATTTTTCAGGAACTTTGACATCTTGGATACCGGAAATTTGTTGCGGCTTAATTGAATCTGCCATATTCTCGGGAAGGAATCATCATTATCAAAACCATCGGTGTGACGCTCTCAATTAATCATATCAAGGTATATTTATCGACCAATTCTTTGACATCTGTTCATTGGATGTAACAATTATATCTAGTCTTTCATTTAGGCACGGCATTCGATTTTTAATCATCGATAGATATAATTTAGATTTTCTAATATCATCAGGAATGCAGACTTTACCTGTAGTAGATTCAAAATCTATTGCTCTATCTAAGTCTAAAGCATGACGATTTAAACTATTTAGTAAACCCATTGTCAATCTACTTATTGAAGCAAAAAGAAATAAAATTAATAGAAATACCGAGACTGTTCCAATTGCTGAACTACCGAATGCACTCATTGCAAATGTTCCAATGATAAATACTATTGGAGCAGTAAAAGTTAGTAAAAAAAGATTTTGAGTAATCGGCTTACGATTTTTTAATCTTCTTATTATTTCCCACCTAGGATTTTTAGGATTATTTGGTTTAAAAACATCTGAAGTTTCCATTTTTGCAGCCTTTTCGACCATATCTTTTACTGAATGCATTCGAAGTAATTGCTTATTTGCAGGAGCATCCATATCTTGACCAAATAATTCTTCTAATTTTTCCACACAATCTTCGTAATATCCAAGCCTTACCAGAATGCCAATTTGTTCTACCAATGGAGTAACGGCATACGGATCGTGCCTTCTACAATCTTCCCACCAATTTAGTGCATGCTCTAGCATCCCCAAATGATCTACTAAAAGAGCACCTCCTAATTCCCAACCAAGATTATTACTTGGATCGTGAAGAACGACTTTTCTGATCGCCGACATTGCTTTTGAACATTGTTTCAAATCTGGGAGCATAGGTTTTCCCCTTGTTGTTGGAGGGAGATTCAATCTAGCTATTGCCATCCAGGCATCTGAATGAGAATCGTCTAGGCCTACTACTGAGTATGCTTTTGATAATGCATCTTCCCTATCGCCTTTTTCCTCAGAGTCTAGTACATCTAGCCATATCATCTCAGAACTCTTGGTCACATCATTACGAAGCGTCACTATGAAAAGAATGCTCGGGTCAAAATGCTAAATTATCGCCTTCTACGATCATTATTTCCACTGCTATTATTCCTACCGGAATTATAATTTCTACCGCCGCTATTCCTGTTAGAGTTATGATTTCTACCAGAATTATTATTTCTACCGGAATTATTATTTCTACCTCCACTATTTGACCAAGATGACCTAGGGTTAGAATTCCTTGACCTACTATCTGTATCTCGAGGCCCTTTACCTTGTCGTGGTTTTCTAGTATCGCAACTTGCACGATTGCATATTTCTTTACTGGCATAATTGTGATTATTACATTTTGGACAAAACCAGTCGCCTTGCTTTACATCGGAATCAGAAGTCTGATTATTTCCGCCCCTTCGGCCATTATTTCCGCCCCTTCGGTCATTATTTCCACCCCTTCGGTCATTATTTCCACCCCTTCGGTCATTTCCTCCTTGACCATCATATGGCTTCTTTGCGTCACAAGAAGATCGATTGCATATTTTCTTACTTGCATAGTTATGATTTTTACATTTAGGGCACATCCAATCTCCGGGCTTTAGGTTATCTTGTCTCGAATCGTTATAATTGCCATCCCTATTATTCCTATTCCTATCTCCATCATATCTTGACTTGGGAGTTCTATCCCTGGGGGCGATTTCTATAGGTGAGCTTATCGTACTAATTGCATTAATATTTCTTGATAAGGGGTAGATATGAATCATTGGATCTTCTACTGAGCCTAATACAGTTTGTACTCTACCAATATTTTTGCCTCCAGATATCCTAATATTGGCCCCTAAACGAGGAGGTTTGCCTTCAAATGATGCCAATAAGCCACCTTCATGAGATACTTTGGAGACTACCCCGGAGAAACTCATGTCCTATTCGCGGCGGCCAATGTACATGAGAGCACCGGCGAAAGAAAGCATTAACAACATAATTCCTGAAGATGGAATACTTCGTTCTGATTCTTTTGGATCTAGAATAATTTCTACTTCTTGTTCCCATAGATGAGTATTATTCACAAAAAATACAGCATCGGAACATTTACTTGAAATATCGCAACCTTGAATTTTTACTTCATGCTCTCCCTCGGGCCATAATTCAAAGTTTAATTCAGGAGTTTGCCAACTATTTCCCGTTAAAATTAATGCCCCTGTTACTTCATTATTGACAAATAATGTAAATGTTACGTCTTCTCCATCAGGATCACTAAATTGACCATTGGCCGACCACTTATTGTCTATCCAATATGATTCACCAATAGAAATCTGAGGATGTGCGCTTTCTTTTACTATCCCTAAGTCATAAATATTTTCCATTGGATAAATATTTTCACCTTCAACAATTATTTTTACATACACTGGCCCTGGTATCATACTTGTTGAGATTAAACTAATTTCAGTTAATGAATCCACAACTACTGTTGAGAAGGCGTCTTGACCTCCTTGCGTTAGCATTACTGAAACAGATAATGGAGGCCATTCTTTAGATGCTTCAAGAGAAATAATATGTGGATTTTGTAGAATTTTATTAGATGTTATAATTATTAAAGGATTTCCTAAATACCAAGTCCTATTTCCAGTAGATTGTCCCATAGAGTCGATTGCTTCACAAGATATGACGGTGAGGTTGTCTAAATTTGCCCAATAAGAACGATCTGATTTTTGAAATACTGAAGATGAGTTTGGCCCCCTACAAATAATATCTAAATTAGAAGCCCCCTGTTCATCCTCAAACCAAGAAGATAAGTCGCTCCAACTTGCCCACATTATTTCTCCAGTAAATTGGCTTGGAATCCATGAGGCATTTTTGGGCGCATTTTCAGTCCATAAGGGAGAGTTATCAACTGGGATTAGAGAAGTAGTAAAGTCGGCAAAAATATCTTCACCATCAGGCCAATTATTAGACTGTGAATCTAAAAAAATAGAATAATTTGTGGATCCTTGAATGTTTTTAATTACTGTAAAATTAGTTGATGAATCTCCTACGCAGCTACCTCTTAATGGCGATTGATGACCTTCATCTACAGATTGAGATTGCCCAATGTATCTGCCCTCACATTCTTCCCACATATCTAGCCTCAAGTCATCATTACTGGGGAAATTAAAGTTTAAATCTGCATTACTCATGTTTGAAGCATTTAAAACAAGAGTAAATGAATTTAATTCGGAAAGGCCAGGTAATAACATTGTTGCATTGAGATAAAGTAAAAATTGACATTCATCCTTCAGAAGAGAATTATCAATATTGGTATCGCAATCTCTGTCCTCAGAAGGATTTACGGGGACTTCATAACACTGATCGCCGGGTTGCCAAGACTCGCATGCCCTTCCTTCTGAATGTCTGAGAGGTATGCCATTAATTTCATCAACATTTATACTTCCACTTTCCCAAGTAGTATTTTTCCAATCAACACCAACTCCTCCCCTATGAGGGGGACCTTCGCGTATCCCAATTCTTGTTAGTGTGTGTTCGATACAATCTGAAGCTATTCCAAGAACTGCGTCTCGTTCATCAGTAGAAAGCCAACCATCGCCACCAGAAGGTAAGATTCCTGCCAAAAAGGAGTCTAAACGTTCTCTAACTGTATCTGCCATAGACCAATTTATCCATGCACTTGCAGAGACTTCGGCTGAATTCAAATCTTCATCAATCTGAAAATTAAAATTTGCATGAGTATACTCAAAAATATCTTCAAATGTTATGCTACTACAACGCTCTTCAATAGTGCCATCACCATCCAACTGGTCCATTCTTTCATTTACTTCCATTAGTGAGTAATTATTACCATTTAAGGGAATAATTGATAATATTATAATAATAAATATCATCACGGGAATTAGTTTTGGAACCGAATTTCTAAGCACCATTAAGAGAACCAAGAAGTATTGAGTGATTATTATATCGCATAATAGTTTTCTAATAAAAATATAATTATCAGAGATTTAGGGCACCCTAAATTTCATATATGAACCTATGTTCCGAAGATTTAGGGCTCCCTAAAAGTCTAACAATGAAAGGTGAAAATGATGAAATATAAGAAAAATAAAACAATTACGATTATGGCTGTATTATTATTTGCTACATCTGCATTTGCAGGATGTACTGGAGATAGTGATCCAGAATTAGATGCTGAAGATGGAGGATACACATACGTATCAAACGTGGATGTTTATAGGTTAATGAGTGAGGATGTCTGTGACATTAAGGAACTAGCTGAAGCACATGATTGGGATGAAATCAAAGATATATACATGAATGGAAAAAATGTAGAAAAGAGTGATGGTACAATGAAGGCTTTACAGCAACATGCTGATGCATCAGGAAAGAAACATGGGCTTGAAGCATACTATGGTACGGAATCTCCCTTGGATGATTATCTAATGGCAGCATTAGATGGAACTGGAATGTTCGTTGGAGCTTCAGATAGCGTAAGAGAACAGGCAGTTGAAAAGGCAGTTCAAAATCAAATCATGACTGCATATGCAGTACATGAATTAAATTCTGCAATTGCTAAAGCTGCAGCAGGAAATTTCGGAGTAGATGATGCTCAGCATGCATGGGATGAAGGTTGGGGATTATACCACGGCACCGATGAAACATTGTCATGCTCACCATACGCAACTGGAGATAAAAGAGCAGGGAATTTTGCAACTGCAGATGCAGATGGCACTGCATTGGCAAATGCAGCAATACTCGTAGCAATGAATGAAGGACTTGTTGCACTACAAGCTGAAGACCTTGCTGGAGCAACTGATGCAAGAGATGAGATAGTTAAGAATTTAGTAATCATATACTCTCAGGCAACAATTCGATATGCCCACAAGATGAATACTGATTCAACAGTTGAAGCTGCTCAAACACATCAATCCGAAGGTTATTCATTCTGGAGAGTAATCGAGTCTATAGTTTCTGATAGTAATCCAACACCAGGTAATGATTGCTATAACGGAGTCACAATGGACGTTAGTGAATTACTATCCGATGAATGTTCTGGATACATGTATGTAACAAACTATGACATGGGGGATGGATCGGACATTTGCTATAACATGGAAATGCATGAAGTTTCTTCGGATGATACTGAACTAAAGTGTGATTCTTACATGTTCTTACCAAACTATGGAGCTACAGTATTTACAGGTGCATATAATTCTGTAACTCATGCAATGAATTATAGTTGGAATCAATCAATTACTGAGGGATGGGATTACTATGAAAACACCGATATGGGGGATGGAAATTTATTCACAGGTTGCTATAATATGGTATCTCATGAAACCTCTACCGATGATAATGCAACATGTAATTCTTATGCATGGTTAGTCGATTTTACAATGAATGATGGAGTAGACACTTGCTACAACAGTGTAACTCATTCCAGTTCAACTGTAAGTGAGGCAGTATGTGAATCATATGGATGGTATGTTAATTGGGGAGCTACAATGTTTACAGGATGCTACAATACAGTATCTCATGCTACCGATGCCGATATGACAGAAGCTACTTGTAGAGGATTTTCATACTTTGAAGGATTTGGAACTGCAGGAATCAATGGAATATATGATTTCAGTAATGTTCCTGTAGCTGGTACTGACTATCAGGCAGCAGTTCGTGCACATCTTCAACCAGCTTGGGATATGCTAGGAATAACTACTGAAGACATTGGAATACTCCAATAAGATATTTGTCTAATGCGGCACATGCGGATCATAGAAAATAAATACTTTACGGCAACGGGAGTGCTTAAAACTCAGATTTCTGAAAGCAGAACAGAAATCAACAGACTTCATCAAAGTTTTATGCAATTCAAATTAAGCGCTCCCGTTGACTCAAATAAAAAGGCTCAATTATGATACAAATAATAAAAATATTTTGTGATGTTATAAACTCACAATTAAATCACTAAACATCTTGGGTATTACTAGATAGGGATTAGACTAGTTCCAATTATTGGCATTAAAAGGGTGTTTGTAATATGAAGATAGTTCCGAGAATTACAATTTTTGTAAGTGTTATGATTTTGACAACATTTTTTTCAGGATGTATCGAAAGTACAAATGAAGATAATAATTTAGGAACGCTTGTAATTGCTTATGAGATTAAAGATAACTTAGAAGATATCGATAATAATCCTCAAATATTAGCAGATTATCTATCAGATAAATTAAATTACGATGTTTCTATTTTTAATGTAGCGTCGGAAGGTGCCATGATTGAAGCATTAAGATTCGGAAATGCCGATATTGCAGTAATGGATGCCGGATCCGGATGGATAGGTTGGCAACAACATGGATTAGAAGTTTTAGTTGCTGACTTGAATCAAGATGGAAAGTCACATTATAATTCTCATGCATGGGTGAAAAGAGATAGTGAAATAGGAATGGCGCAAATTGATGGCGATAGATATACCGATCCATATTCATTGTTAGCAAGTAAAAATTCCTGTCACACCGGTTGGCTAAAATCGACAGGAATGTTAATCCCAATGGGATTCTTGATTGGACACGGATATGCAAACATAATAGGAGATCCCAACGATGTTGAAACAATTAGAAATACGATATATGCTTTTTTTGGAGAAAATTCATCAATTCCTGATGTAGGTAGCCCGTATTACGGAGATGGAGGTGCATTGAGATGCCTATCTGAAGGCAAAGGTGAAGTTGCATTTACTAATGAAAATACTGTAGAAGCATATTGTGGAGTAGATGATGGCATTGAAAGGAATAATAATTGGTGTGGAAATATCGAAGACTACGTTGCATTGCCTACCTTTGGAAAGTCACCCAGCAATCCACTGATGTACAATCCATCTAAAATAAATAATATTTTATTAGAACAATTAGAAGAAATATTAATAGAAATGGACAATGAAGTTGAAGGAATAAGTATATTAAAAAATATATTTAATTCCTTAGGATTTATATCCACGAATGCTACAGAACATTTATCAGAATTCTCATCATTAATGTCCAATATTCCGGGAATCTCAGCATATTATGATGATAAATATGAAATAAATAACTCAATATCTCCTTCTTTAGATAAGGTTAGAATAGGGTTTGAAATCAATAATATAAGTAATGATAGTAATCCTGAACTATTAGGAAAATATTTAGAAAATACTCTTGGAATTGAAGTAGAGATACATATATTTAATTCAGAAATAGAAATTCTTGACGCATTGGATACAAATAATATTGATATCGGATTAGTCAACGAAAATGCGGCATGGTATGGTTGGAAGGAATATAGCCTAGCAGTCATGGCGGCGATAAAAGATGAAGATGGTAAGTCTAAACATGAATCAAAAGCATGGATTAGATCTGGTAGCGATATATCAATTGCCCATCTAGATGAAGATGAGGAAACTGATCCTTTTGAATTGTTAAATGGTAAAATATCATGCCATACCAGTTTACTAGATTCTGCAGGGACTTTCATACCATTGGGTAATTTAATTAAAAACGGATACATAAATTCATTTGAAAATGATATAGAAAATTTTAGTATAATAAATACTATTCAGGCATTTCTAAGTAAAAATTCGTCAATACCTGATGAAGAAGATGATTATTATGGGGAAATTGGGGCATTAAAATGCCTTTCAAAAGGGACAGGAGATGTAGCATTTATCAAGTATGATGCCATAGAAAAATTTTGTAATGGTCCTGAAAGTGCTGAATGGTGTCTTGGTGATGCCCAATATATATCTCTTCCAACTTTAGGAGAAATTCCTACCAAATCTATAATTTATAATCCAAATTATTTAGATATTCAAACTAGAACTGCTATTTTGAATTCATTAATGACACTTAATTATGAGATGTATGTTGAAAATTATTCAGTCATGGGAAATACATATACTGGATGTTATGATATTTCCGTTCATGTGATAGATGAAGAATCGCCAAAGAATAATTGCGGATCAGAAATTTTACATAATGTCTTAGATTCATCTGGAATAATTACAATTAATTCCCAGGATCACTTAGGTGAATATTCTGAGATTATTACTAATATACCTAAAATTATAGAATATCACCAGCAACTATTAGAAATATAATGAGCTAATCAGATTTTTAATAATGAATATAGTTTCCCGGCAATACCAAATAAGAGTTTAGGACCCCCTAAACTTTAGACAAAGTATTGGGAAGTGGTTTGAATATCGGCAAATAGAGTTGAAGAAATTCCTTTAGTTCGTCTAAATGATGTTTTAATTGGATATAATTCCAAAAACCTACTATGTAAAATTCCAAACTTAGAAATTTGGCCCGGAGAAGTTGTTGCAATAACTGGGCCATCAGGAGTTGGGAAAACTACTTTGCTCAGAACTATAGCAGGAATTGTCTCACCATTAGAGGGTAATGTGGAAGTATGCGGTGATTTATTACCTCAAAAACCTAAAAGAGGAAGATTAGGTTACGTCCCTCAGAGACTTGGATTAGTGAGGCATGCTAGTATAATGCATAATGTCATGTTGGGAGCCAATGCTGGAAGTTCAACAATTTTTCATTCTTCAGAAGTAAAGAAGAAAGCACACCTGGCCATTGAAAGAATGGGATTAACCGATAAAATATTAGAGCCAGTTAGAAAATTATCAGGAGGGCAACAAAGAAGAGTAGCAACTGCAAGGACTTTGGCACAGGAGCCAAAATTAATACTAGCAGATGAGTTTTTGAGTGAACTAGATGAAGAAACCATGGAGATGGTCCTAAAAGAAGTATTAGAGTATGTTCGTAAAAGCGGTGCTGCTTTGATTGTAGTTGAACATGACATAGCAAGAGCTAGATCAATGGCAGATAGATTATTAGTTATTGATGACGGAAGAATTAATCCATTTATCAGAGAAGTCACTGCAATGGAGATCAAAGTATGATTACCATTAAGAATAAGATATTATTCTTGTTCTTTGGCACCATATTTTTCACATTCTGGTTATTGGACGGAATGGTAAATCATTGGGGAAGGTTGTCAGGTAGCTTAGGGAACTTAATTACATTCTTCAATGAATCATTATGGCCTCCAGACTGGAGTGTCATTAAACCTCAAGCATATCCGGTTTGTACTGCATATCCATTATTTGATTTTACGTGTTCAACAGCATGGATTGGCATGATTGAAACGATAAAAATTGCATTTGTCGCCACAATATTGGGATCAATAATATCATTGCCATTATCTATGGTTGCAGCACGTAACCTTAATTCAAAGGGCGCCTCATATTTTATTAGATTCATATTGGCAGGTGCTAGAAGTTTACCAAGCATAATATGGGCAATATTTTTTGTTATTTTAGTCGGATTTGGACCTTTTGCAGGAGTATTGGCTATGACAATATACACTGTTGGATACTTGGGTAAATTACAATATGAAGCAATAGAGGGGATGAATAACATTCCTTTGGAGACTGCAAGGTCAATGGGACTATCAAAATTTGAAATTGCAATAGGAGTTGTAATTCCTGAAATGGCCAATAGTTTGATATCGCAAACAATTTTTATGTTTGAATATAATGTCAGGCATGGCACAGTAATAGGAATAGTTGGAGCAGGAGGTATTGGATATTACATCAATCTATATCTAAAATTTCTACAATACGATAAAGTAATTTCTTATCTAATAATTATTTTCATTGTAGTGCTAGTAATAGACTTTATTTCAATATCAGCAAGATCATTATTTAATGAGGAGGGAGATTTATCAAAACCGTCATGGTGGGGAGTTTTTGGATCACCAAATAGTAAGAAATAAATAAAAAATATTCAAATATCATCAGCTATAATTCTTATTGAGCCGCCCTTATATGAAATTTGGATATTATCTTTAACCTTGTAAGTTAATGCTGCCAATGCCTCATAAACTTCTTTTTCATCCACTTTGAATGCTTCTGCTGCGCGTTTAGTTGACCATGGTACTTCAGTAAAATCTGAAGATGCAATCCATTTCAACATCCTAGCTTCAAAATCAGTTAAATCCATAGAAGACATAATTTTAGCTCCTGTATGATTCTACCATTTTTCTTACGGCATCTTCCACTTCTATTTCTCCTTCAAGTAATGCCCATAATGAAGATAAAAAGGGAGTATGGAGTTGTAATTTTAATGCTTGATCTAAAAACGATTTAGTAGCCCTTACGCCTTCTGCAACCATGAACATATCATTTAAGGCCTCATCAAGGCTCATCCCAGAACCAAGTTTTTCACCTAATGTTCTGTTACGGCTTCTTGGACTTGTGGCTGTAACATATAAGTCACCAATTCCAGCAGGACCAAAAGCAGTATTTTCCTTTGCACCCATCCTTCCAAGTAGTAATATTCCTTCGCTGTATCCAGCAAGAACTAACGCGGCTTTGAGATTATCTCCGCCTATTGAGTCTCTTAAACCATCAACTAGTCCGCAGGCTAATGCGACAGTATTCTTGTACGCCCCCCATAATTCAGCCCCTATTGGATCTACAGCGGGCGTCAATATCAACGAGCTAGTTGAGAGTCTTTCTGCCACTCTTTCTGCAACAGATCTATCATGACAGGCCACTAATGCATTTGTCAAAACTCCTCTTGCTACTTCCGGAGCAATAGTAGGGCCTGTCATAACTACTACAGGATTATTTTTTCCAGCCGCATTTAATTTTTCCTCCAATACTTCAGATATTAGTCCATGTTTTTCTTTTTCAGGAGCAAGTCCCTTTGCCAAGTCGACTATTACATGAGATGGGCGTAGATATTGAATCATATCGTCAAAGACAGATATAATTACTGAACTAGGTAAAGCCATTATGATTAATTCGCAAGTTTCTAAAATATCCGAAAGTTCCATTGTTACTTGTAAGCCTGATAAATCATGACCTGGTAGGTACTTAGTGTTCAGACTATCTTCCATTAAAGACTGGTATACTTCATGTTCAACCGTCCATCCAGATACATTATGCCCATCATCTATCCATATCTTAGCAAGAGCAGTGCCCCAATTACCTAAACCTACTATACCAATTCGAGCCATATCAGTAAAACCACGACATTCCGTTCCTGTTATCATACTATTGGGATTAGTAACATCATACGTTGCATTCTTGACCATAAAGCGCTCGCATCATAATAAGCAGGGGTACCCGAGTGGTCAAAGGGGCTGGGTTTAGGTCCCAGTGCGTAGTGCTTCGCAGGTTCAAATCCTGTCCCCTGCACCACTAAAGTCATTCCAAATGTATTCTCTTTGATCGGAATTTAGCAATTTTAGTTTTTTGCCAATTGACCAATCTAAATAACATGAATACTAAGAAAATCGATGTTAATGTAATTAATAAATATACATCCTGATCAAATGGTCTAGTTGGATCATATGGATGAGAATCTTGAGCATCTGGAATATTGTCCCCATCATCATCGATATCCAATAGGTTAATTTCTCCATCATTATCTAAATCCAAGAAGTCAATTGATAAAAATTCAGGAATTTCTGGCTCTTCTTCCTCCACGATATTCAGATTGGGATCAGGTATACATCCAATTATATTTCCAATTGCAAGTAAATGGATAATGTCGACATACGAAGAGTTTAATCCTGGTTCAAAAATACATCCATCGGAATTATCTCCTACAGAATCTCCATCAGAATCCATCCATTCCAATGGATCATTGTCGAAAAGGTCAAAGTTGTCGCCTTTATTATCTCCATCTAAATCGCTCCATTCATTTGGATCTAATTCAAAAGAATCATTAGAATCCTCATAGCCATCATTGTCATCATCTTTATCTAAATTATTACCTAGCGTATCTCCATCTGTATCTATGTATTCGGAAGGATCAAGTGGGAACTCATCCCCTAACAAATTACAGTATTCTAAAGTAATTATATAAACTGGATGCCTATTAGATAAATTGACAAAGTCTGATGGATAAATTAGTGGATATGAGGGTGGGAGATAGTTTAAAACAGAAGGATGTATTAAAGGAACTTCTTCACCTAATGATGTTAAAATGCTAAGACTTCCAATGTTGTGATTACCGCCATAATTATTATTTGATGAATCGACAAAAGATGTCCCAGTATTAGTATCACATACGCCATCACCATCATCATCTGCATCGAAATTATCGCCTAATTGATCACCGTCATAATCAGACCATTCAAATTTATTAGAAGAAAATGTATCAAAATTATCTGTTCGCCCATCATTATCATCATCAAGATCAGTATTATCTCCAATACCATCTGAATCGGTGTCACTCCACTCAGTTCTATCTAAGGGAAAAGCATCCATAATTATTACTTGATAGACTATATTGCCATTTGAATCTAAAGTTTGTAAAGTATAAGTATCATTTACTCCGTCATTATCATCATCTGGATCTATATTATCTGGAATTTGGTCGCTATCGGTGTCTGCAGAAATATTCGGATCTAATGGATCAAAATCAATTGCATCTGGTACTCCATCATTATCATCATCTAAATCATTGATATCTACAATCGAATCTCCATCTGTATCCAATATACAGTCATTAAGAGAATTCGAAGCTGTTCGAATCGTAGATTTTAATTCTGGACATGCAATTTGATCAATTGCCATCACAGTTTCAACATAATAACCAAGTGAAGCCTCTACACAATTTGCTAAACCTCGGATATTAGAATAATGTCCTATCTTACAAGGTGATTGATCTAATGAAGAAGAATTTGGAGCATCATGACCCTTGGCTGCGAGCGAACAAGATGTTTGACCAGAAGAGGGCTGATAAGTTCCTGGAACACAAGCAGTTTGGAAACCTGAACCATGATTGAGATCTATATTTTCAGGGGCATTTTTATCCATAATATTCCCATTACCTAATTGCCCATTAGAGTTATATCCCCAGCAATACAAAGTTGCATCATCCAATATTGCACAAGAATGTCGTTGCCCTACTGAAATTGATAATGCTGAACGACCAATGGGAATATCAACTTCATCCGCAATTATCCTATCATTATTAGTTCCATCTCCAAGTTGACCTTTTGCATTATCTCCCCAGCAAATTACCTTACCATTATCTAAAACTGAACAAGTATGATGAAATCCTGACTCTATAATAGATGGTATTTGATTTTCAGAGAGAGGGACTGGATTTGGAAGATTGAAATTATCATAATTTCCATTACCTAGTTGGCCTCCTGAATTAAAGCCCCAGCAATATAATGAATTATTAATCATAATTGAACAAGTGTGAAATGCTCCACTACTTATTGATCTAGATTGATATTGATTTCCTAATGACTTAGGAGTTAATTGCCTATCATTACTGCCATCTCCAAGTTGACCATGCCAATTATCCCCCCAGCATTCAATAGAAGAATTGATTAATATTGCACATGTATGATATGATCCAGCAGATAATGAAATAACATCAGAACCATCGAATAAAATTTTAGTTGGAATATTTCTATCTGAAGTAGAGCCATCTCCTACCTGCCCATTGGCATTTCCTCCCCAACATTTTACAGAATTATCATCAAGAATTGAACATGTGTGCGTTTGCCCTAAAGTGATGCTTGATGCAGATCTACCATTGCCAAGGTTTACCAATGTAGGAACCGTTCTTTCAACTGTCGTACCATCTCCCAATTGGCCCTGAGAATTGTCTCCCCAGCACCTAAGAGATCCATCATCAAAAATTGCACATGAGTGTGCTAAGCCTGTAGATACAGATATTGCAATACGACCTAATGGAGTATTTACTACCGTTGGAGCCAATTTATCATCTCTTGAACCATCCCCTAATTGCCCATTACCATTACTCCCCCAGCAACGTATCGCCCCATCGTCCAAAATTGCACATGAATGTGACGTACCTGCATTTACATCTGTCAAGATAGGAACATTGAAACCTGGGTCCGAACCGATGCAATCAGTTGGTGAATTTGAGCCAGATAATGGATTATATGTCCCTCCTGGACATGCAATTTGTGCACTTGAACCTATGGAACTAACATAATAACCAGCATTGGCATCATCACATTTATCCATCCCAGATAATTTTTGAAATGTACCTATTGAGCAAGGAGATTGAGAAGTTGCACCATTTGTATCAACATAATTTCCTGGACTTGCAGGTATCTTAATCAGACTGCCAATAGTATTGACATAGAAGCCAACAGTAGCTTCTTGACAATAATAGCGACCATATTCCCCTATTCCACAAGTGGCTGCAATCGCAGGATTGTTGTCATCGGAATCTGAGCCTGAAGGATAGCCATCTCCATCTGCATCAGATGACACATGTGTGTCAAAAATATTTAGAATCGAATCATCATCTAAATCTCTTTCGGCAGCATTTATGTATGACCACCTAGGCAAAATGACATCTGTTGGGGATAATCCGATATCAAGAGATTGAATATCTCCTAACCCCCAACATCGTAACATATCATTACTTGTGGAAGAACAGGTGTAATGGCCTCCTGAAGAAACGCTTATTGGAAATTTACCACCAGTGAATGAGATAGCCAAAGGAGTATTTTGACTACTATCAGTACCATCTCCTAATTGTGAAAATGTGTTATCTCCCCAGCATTTCAAAATATTTGTTGTATCCAAAACACAAGAATGGGAATTACCAAGAGAAACTGAAGAAACTCCTGAAACTATATTTGAAATTGGAGAGTTTGAGTTTACATTCGTACCATCTCCCAATTGACCCTGAGAATTATCTCCCCAGCAACTCAGAGTAGTGTCACTAAGAATCGTGCAAGTATGCATATCGCCAGTTGAAACGGCTACTGGAGTAGTAGATAATGCAACCATAGTTGGAGTATACCTATCAGAAGTTGAAGAGTCTCCTAACTGGCCATGAGAGTTATCACCCCAACACTTTAGATCAGGAGTATTTGTAATAGCACAAGTATGACTTCCCCCCGTTGAAATGGCCAATACTAAATCAGAACCTAAATCCACATACGATGGAGTATAGATAGAATTTACGGTACCATCGCCTAACTGCCCATCAGAATTATCTCCCCAACATTTTAAATTAGCAGTTGCAAGTACAACACAAGTGTGATATGAACCTGCAGAGATAGTGATAGGAACATCAGAACCTAAATCAATATCCAAAGGAATTGATGAGTCCACTACTGAACCATCACCCAACTGGCCTTGGGAATTACTTCCCCAACATTTTAGACTAGCATCATCCAGTATTGCACAAGTATGGGAATTTCCAGAGGAAATTGAAACAGCAGTACGGCCGATACCGAAATTCACAGGAGTCATAGTTTGTCTATCTGCAGTAGTTCCATCTCCCAATTGGCCTTCAGAATTATCCCCCCAACAATTTACGGATGAGTCGTCTAATATTGCACAAAAGTGACCATTTCCAATTGAAAGTGTTGTTTCGGTAAATATGGAACCTTCTTGGAAACCAGGATTATTAAGGCTACCTGAAACTGGTTGACTCATGTCGGTTAACATATAATTATCACTTACCACTATTGCAAATTTTTGAGGACCTTCTGGAACATTTGTCCCGGTTACTATTATTTCCCAATCTCCAGCATCCGGACTATCTACTGATAGTCCTAGTAAATTATTGATATTTCCAGTTTTTTGCCCATATATATTTCCAGAAGGATCTTTGAGTGTAATATCAAGATCATTGACTAGGCATTGTGTAGAACAGGAAGATACCATGATATTATGTGAGTCAGTCCATGAAAGAATAACATCAAAAGAAGGAGTTCCGATTGGAATTGAGAGCCTGATTGACTTACTTTCGGAAGTTGTAATTTCCAATTGATCTAAAAAGGAGCTAGATATTGCATCTTGAACATTTATTCTTCCCCACCCTTCATGATTGTTTGGAGTTGTTTGAGCAGCGCCATTGGAGCCTCCATACTGGCCTTCCATATCTATACTAGTGGCACTAAAAATACCTTTGATAAGGGCTGAGCTAGGAGTTAAATAACCAGCATTATTCAAGTTTTCAATTAGCAGGGCAGCAGCACCCGCAGCCAAGGGAGTAGCCATTGAAGTACCCGATTTATATGTGTAATCAGAATATTCTTCAGGGATGCCGTCTCCATTCATATCAATAAATACTGAACTACCCTCAGAATCTTCACTAGATAAAACAGAAACTACACGAGTTCCTGGGGCCACTAAATCAGGCTTTATTCGACCATCTTGAGTTGGGCCTCTGTTGGAATTACACCAAACTCCATCAATATTATTGGATTCGGAATCTGAAGCAATAGGTTCAGCAGGAAATTTGTTTCCGGGATATAGATCGCAAGTAATACTCAATGAAGGGCGATTATTTTCTGTTGCACCAATAGAAAAACCATTTTTTGTTACTGCTTGAGGTTGTATCCAAGAAGTATCTATTTCTCCATCTGCATTAGAATCTTTACCTTCATTCCCTAAAGCAAATAATATTACAAGATCTTCGTAAGTATATGCTGCTTGATCAATTTGTTTAGAATACGAATTATAATAGTTAGGGCTTGAACTTTGAGGGTCTGTACCCCAAGAATTTGTTTGCACCCTAACGCCTGCTTCATAGGCCGGGGTCGCTATTCCTGATACAAAATTTGATGGGACATAGAGGCCGCTATTTGCACAATCTAATTCATCCATTGCATAAAACCATAATTGAGATTCATATGCCATACCTTTGAAAAATCCTCCAGAATTTGAGCCATCGCCTACTGCAGAGCCAGTAACATGAGTACCGTGACCATCGGCGTCTGCAGGATCGTTGTCGTCGCAACTTGCAGGCCCGTTAGAGCCAGTTATGATAGTCTTTATTCTGCCCTGGAAATCAGAGTTGATTGAGGGATTATTTCCCATACATGATGAAATTGAAGTACATACGTTAGCATTATCAAGGCCTGAATCAGCAACTCCTATAATTACTCCATCTCCTGTAAGTACATTTCCGGACCCACCCATATAAGAAGCATCCCAAACATGATCTATTCCAAGAATTTCAGCAGCCTTATCATCAAATAATCGTGCTGGATATTTTGGTTCCATCCACTCAACATACTCTTGATTAGATAGCCAAAGTATTTCCTTCTCATCCACAACGACTTCAGCGTAAATACCTTCAAGCATTATCAAATTGATTCCATTGTCTAGTAAATTTTGACCTTCTTCCGGTCCGGAAAGAATAATATTAATGACGAAATTTTTTCCTTCTTTCATACTCCCATAATCTTCACCATTCATTATTGGGACCAAATCAGGAGCTAGTTTGTCGATCACATCAAGTTGAAAAGAACCGATGACCCCTAAATCTGCAAGCTCATAAGGAGATTTCTGACTGACATGACAATGAAATCCTTGAGGAGGTAAGTAAGAGTAGCATGCAATTCCTGAGTCTGCCAAACTTTCTTTCCAGTTCGATGGGACTGGATAATCATGAGCAAGTACATACCAACCATCCATAATATTTTGATTTGTAATTTTAGACCAGTCATTTATTGGTACATAATTAGCAGTTCTGTAGAATAAATAAGCCTCACCAATTTTATTTTTATCTTCCCACCCATGAGAACTGTCGGATAAATCAGGAGATATTAAGAAATTACCTTTATCATCATACTTTACAGAAATATCGAAAAGCGATTGTTGGTGATTTGAAGAGTCCTTCATTGGATATTCAGATGCAGCCACGGTAAGTACCGAAGGTAAAAGAATTAACAATACAAGGGTCAAACATATCACAGTACTTCCCCTGCTCCCTCTACCCATGTTTATTCTACGTAGTAGGGAGGACATTAAAACTACTGATTGATTTATGCTTTTATAAGTATAATTATTCATCTCCAACTATAAAATATTAATATGCAGGGAACAGGAATATAGGCCATGACTTCTGGGGTTGAATATGAAAGGAGAGAAGATTCCGGTGATGGAAAATAATCTCAAAAATTTAGAAGAAGATTCTTTAGATAAAGAATTGGATAAAATAAGAAAGAGGAGATTAAATGCCGACAAAACATTTCTTGTTAATACGATAATTCCTAGAAAAAGTGATGACTATACATTGATTTTTGGAGTAGTATGTGGTGCAATATTCTTTGGAGGGATATTCATAACCTCTTCAGGCTTAATAACTCCAGATTCAATCATGGTCGATAATAGAATATCAGGGACTTTCTTGGACTCAGAGGACTGTACTGATAGAAGATATGAAGTATACTTTGACATATTTGCAATTGATGAAAATATAAGAATTAAAAGTCACCATGTAAATGAAGAATTAACCTCAATTATGATAGTAAATTTTTCAAGTAAGGACGATATAAATAATACATTACAATATGTTTTCGGGGGCATAGGCGACCTAGAGAATACATTTGATTCTGAAGATATAAATGATGGTCATTATGAGATAATTGTCAATATTTATATCTATGATGAAGAAGTAAATCTATCACATTTATCGAAAGATATTTTATTAAAATACATTGAAAATGGTACTTATATTGATAATATTAGTAAAGATGTCGAACTACATATGGAAAGTAGAGTCACTAATGAAATTCCCATTCTTAAAATCATAAGTTTTGGAAATTGGGGGAATTCTGAACTTCAAAAAATTCCAGAAATAAGTGATGAGGAGCCTCGGGCATGTATGTCAATACAAGAATTGGGCATTTGGGGCTGGGCATTAATGGGATTAGAATGGGCTGGAGGAAGGGAGACGGCGATGTTGACTGGCGGTAGTGCAGGAGTCCCCCCTTGGTGGCTAGCTTCGGTATCACTTGGGATGTCAATATTCTTTTTATGCGTTCAATATCCGTTAATGCATAGGTTATACCATAGAGAAGTTGATGATTTATTATCAACAAAGCAAATGAAAAGGATGTTACAAAAGGTTTTACAAAAATCTTCTAATGAATTAAGAATTGACTTTGATTTAAATAATTTTAAAATACAAGATAGGTCACTTTCAGTAGATGCATTAGTGCATTACAAAACTACAAGCATGACAATAGCAAGTCCAATGGAAGTAAAGACTAGGATGATTACAGATATTTTAGAAGAGTTTGCAATATTTGGAGAAATGAGGCCGATTCAATTGAAATCACTGTGTACGGACACAAAAGATTCAAAAGTTTCCAATATAATAATTAATTCTCAACTAATATATGATGATTTTGGCCAAATACCTTTATCTGAAGATTACTCAGAATTCTTTGGATCGATAAGTAAATTCGGCAAGCTAGAGGAAGAATTTAGGGGCGTGATGAAAAAATGGTTTAGACAAAATCATCTTGTAGATTATGGATCGGCAATAATGTCTGATGAAGATTCCGTATTTGTCAGAGTAATCTATCAACCTGCGCAAAGATTTGCTTACTTTTCATTCAAATCCAACTATAATGAATTACAAAATAATCTTGAAAGTAACTTAAAAAATAAATTGAAAGATCACATGGGCAATAGGACATTAATAGTGAGTGCAAGAAATGAGAAATCAACACTAGCTGACTATGCGAATCCTGGAAGAGTTGAGCAAGGAACAGATGAATTAACGGGAGAAGCGATGGTTGCCAAGAGAGGAGGTATCCCTGGAGCATTGTTGCAAAATCCATTCATGGGAGACATTCTTTCTTCTGTTGAATATGTAGCACTAAAGAACCGTAAGAGAATTGATAAATATGGGTTTTGGGGGCTTATAGTATTCGTTTGGATACCATTCATGGCCAGTGGAGTTTTAGTTGGTGCAATGTTAGGATTGGTAGCAAGAATGAGATTTGAGCGAGTTTTGGCTGCTTGCCTTCTCGGAGGATCGGCGGCATCAATAACTTGGGCATATAGTGCAAAGGGGATAATAGAATTCATGGAAAAATATCATGCTGAAGCATTTATACCATTCCTGATATTCCTAGTTTTTGCATTTACAATAATTCACCTTAGAAATAATAAAAGACGAAGAAGAGAGGAATTATTTAGAGATTCAATGGCATTTTTCTCTGGTTCATATTCAACCATAGGCAAGCAATAATAATTATAAAAAATAGACTATATTAATAAAATAAATATTTTTGAGAATATTAGAAATCCCTAACAATGAGGAAAAAAAATGAGAATTGTGACATGGAATTTGAATGGCATAAGGGCTGCTCATCGTAAAGGGCTTGATGGTTTCATAGAGAAGATTGATAGTGATATTTGGCTATTTCAAGAAGTTAGAGCATTGCCTGAACAAATGCCTGATAATTGGAATCCTCCAGAAAAACATGAAATAATTTGGCATCCTGCTCAAAAAAAGGGATATTCAGGAGTTTCAACTTGGTCAAGAATAGGAATTTCAGATGAGGGACGTGGAATAAAAACTAATGTAGATCCTGATGATTCAGAAGGAAGAGTGCTGCACACAAAACATGGTAACTTACATTGTATCAATATATATCTTCCCAATGGTGGCGCCAATATTGAAAGGCAAAAATTCAAGGATAAATGGTTAGAAGATTTACTTATTTGGGCTAAAAAATTTGTAAATATTAAAGATCCAGTACTTATATGTGGTGATCTCAATATCGCACATACGGAAAATGATATTTGGAATCCCTCTGGAAATAAAAATACATCAGGATTTCTAATGCATGAGAGAGAATGGTTTACTAGATTTCTATCCTCTGGTTGGCATGATTTGTTAAGAATCAAATTTGATAAAATAAAAGGACCTTATTCTTGGTGGTCTAACCGTGGACAAGCAAGAGCATTAAACAGAGGTTGGCGAATTGATTACGTACTTGCTAATACGGCGGCCCTTGAAATTTTTGAAGATATAGAAATATTAAGAGAGGGTGGTTTGATAGTCTCTGATCATGCTCCACTAATTGTGGATTTAAGATTATAAAAATATTGAATAATAAAAATTAAATCTAAAAACGATACTTTTCAAGAAGGAACCCTTTCCACCGGTTATGATGAAGGGGCTCGAAGCACGTCTGGAACAAATTTTACCAGGTGGAAAGGGAGTTTGGATTCCAATGGACCACGGAATTTCCAATTATCCCGAAGTAGGACTAGAAAATATTAATTCTACAATAAAAAAATTAATTGATAGTGGTGTTGATGCAATAGTCCTTCACAAAGGCGTATTAAGTCATCAGAAAAAAATGACCGAATGGGATGGTTTCATTTGTCATGTATCTGCATCAACCGTGCATGGAGGCAGTAGATCTGGAGAAAAGGTAAGTATTGCAACCGCAGAAGAATGTTTGGACAGAGGTGCAATTGCTGTTTCTGGACAAATAAATATCGGAGACCCTTCTGAGCCAGATATGATATTAGAGATGGGAGATTTGACAACTGATGCTTGGGCTCTTGGAATGCCGGTACTGGGAATGATGTATCCGAGAGGAATTAATATGAAAATTAGTACTGATGATTCAACAAATGGCGTCGCACATGCTGCAAGATTAGCGTGGGAAATAGGTTGTAATGTTGTAAAAGTCCCTTGGACCGGTTCAATAGATTCATTTCGAAATGTGATAAACTCAGTACCAATACCAGTTTTAATTGCCGGAGGAATAAACGAGTCATCCTTTGGAGAATTATTAAAAATAGTAGAAAAATCAATACAAGCCGGTGGAAGTGGAGTTTGCATAGGTAGACAAGTATTTGGATCAGAAAACCCTGAATTATGCATTAAGGCACTTAAGGCGATAGTACATGAAGGAATTAGCGCTAAAGATGCAACTAAATTTTTAAAGTAGTGGAAAATATGGAGTTGTGGATTGATGATATAAACTCTAACTCTGGCGAGTTAGGCAATCATGCTGACCGTTTATGGAGAGGAGATGCCCCTGATGTTGCAGAAATTGATTTAAGTAATTATAAATCTCAAGAAGAAGCAATTTCAATGATAGGGATTGTACCGTGGATATTGATTAAATGTAAAAATTGGAAAATGATACCATTGGAGAATTTAATTTCAAAATCTTTAGGCTCAGGCACTAAGATAGTAGTTTCCATTAGTGATGAAATAGATGTATTAGGAGTGTCCTTCGCACTTCAACATGGAGTTGATGCATTATTACTGCCCCCAATAAAAGAAATTTGGGATAGGGCTTTAAAAGTTAATGAAAGTAAAAAAAATATAAAATTTTTAGAGAAAGAAGTCATTTCAAAATTATCATGTGCCAAGGTAACTTCAATCGAGTCCGGAGGATTTGGAGAAAGAGTTTGTATTGACTTGATAGAAAGATTAGCTGTTGGAGAAGGAATGTTAATTGGTTCTGTATCTGAAATTCTCTGCTTAGTACATGGAGAGACCATTCCTTCTGAATATGTCCCGTCTAGGCCATTTAGAGTAAATGCAGGTCCTGTTCATTCATATATTTTAATGGCAGATGGTAAGACAAAATATCTGAATGAATTAGAAGCGGGTAATCAAGTTGCGATAATAAATTCAAAGGGAGATGAAAGATCTGCATCGATAGGTAGGATCAAAATTGAAAGGCGGCCATTCCTTAAAATTGTATATAAATATGATGAAATTCTCGGTAATTTAATAACTCAACAAGCAGAAACTGTTAGGATTGTGACCAATTTAAATCATATCAAATCTGTGACTGAACTAGTAATTGGAGATGAATTATTGGTACGTATAGACTCAAGAATGAGGCATATTGGTAATCCGTTGATAGGAGATATAAGAGAAATATGAAGTCTTTGGGGGCCGGAGAATCTAATGGAGGAATATCCATATTACACGCACTAGGTACTGGCAAGGGCTGTTCAATAGGAGTAGAACTTTGTACTAAAGTAGAAATAATGGATGAAAAAATAATCAATACTGAAGATAAACATGGGCTTCTTGAATCCATAATATCTTGTTGGAAAGATGCCGGATTGCCTGTTCCCGATAAATTTGGTTGGAAGATATCTACTAATATTCCAATTGGCCAAGGATTAAAATCCAGTTCGGCACTAGCTTGCGCTGCATTAAAGGCTTTAAATTCCACATTTATGACAAATTTAGATGATTATCAAATAATAGATTTAGCAGTAGAAGCGCAGATTCGTTCTAATTGCACAATAAGTGGAAGTATTGACGATACATGGGCATCCATAAGTACTGGATGGAAATTAATAGACTCTTCAAAAAAAGCCTCAAATTCTATATCCCTCCAGGGCGATATAGAAGATGGTTTTTCCATCATAATTTGTACAAGAGGTGCAAGAAATGTGACAATAAAATCATTTTTATTTCAAGATTATCAATCATTATTTAAAAAATCATCATTGATGATTGAAAGAAGAGAAATATTCGAAGCTATGACGACCAATGGCGTGGCAGTTGCTGGAGTTACAAATGATCATGATGCAATTAGAATATGTAATTTAGCAATAATTAATGGTGCAGTATCGGCTGGGATTTCTGGCTCTGGACCTGCAATTGCAATAATTTGTTATAATGAAGATGTTGATAAAATTGAAAAAATATTAACGTCTGAAAAAAGAGAGATAATTAAAACAAAATTTTTAACAAAATTATAGAAATGGGTGGCATAATATGGGAATGACATTAGGTGAAAACTTACAAGTAACTCTATTTGGAGAAAGTCATGGTTTATGCGTTGGCGCATTAATAGAAGGAATGCCTGCAGGAATTCAAATTGACAAAGAATCTCTATTGAAAGATATCGCTAAGAGAAAACCTGGAAGAAGAGGATTATCAACAAGAAAAGAAATGGATAAGTGTGAAATTCTATCTGGAGTTCACAATGATTTAACTACGGGATGGCCCATATTATTATTAACAAAAAATTCAGATGTAAAATCATCGGATTATGCATTCTTACCTGATCAGCCCAGACCTGGTCATGCCGATATGGTTGAAAATGTTCGAACAAATGGTGCAAATGACCCTAGGGGAGGAGGATCACAATCTGCACGTCTAACTTTTGGATTAGTAGCTGCAGGTAGTCAAATTAGAAAAATAATTGATGAAAAAGGTTGGAAATGCACTGCCCATTTACATAAAGTAGGTAATATTACTTCTAAAGCACTTTTTGAACTAGATAGAGTTACGGCGTTAGATCCTAAAACTGATATGGGGAGACTGAATTGTAGAGATTCCGATGCTGCAACATTGATGTCAGACTATATCGAAGATGTTAGAATGGATAGAGATTCAATAGGATCAGTTGTAGAGTTATTGATAGAGGGATTACCAATTGGCCTGGGAGAACCTTGGTTTGATGGACTTGAACCTGCATTGGCCAGAGGATTAATGGCAATACCAGGCGCAAGAGCAGTAGAGTTTTCTCAGGGAGTTATGGCTTCGACGATGCGTGGTTCTGAACACAATGATTCATGGGTTTATGAAAATAATATGCCTAAATTAGAAGCAGCCATCAGAGGGGATGCTGATGGTGCACTTGGAGGACGTTCGACTGGAGCGGCCCTAAGTGTAAGAATACATTTCAAGCCACCCAGTAGCATTCCAAGAGAACAATTCACACTACATCTACCAAGTAAAGAAGTTCGATCCTTGACGGTCGGAGGTAGGCATGATCCAATTCTTGGACCCAGGGCTGCACCTGTTGTAGAATCTGTAGCCATGATAGTGATTGCTGATTTGGGAATTATTGGAAAATACATACAAACATAATCATGATTGTTTATCTCTAAATTGTTGGATTCTGAGAGGTAAATTTACAGCAAATGCACCACCTATAATTGTAAATATCACTATAGTTCCTAATGCTACCCCATATACACTAGTTAATTCCACGCTTTCCCTTAGCCTATCTGCCGAAACTGGATTAATTATTGAGACCATTGCAGGTATTATTCTATTGATAAATAGTGTCAATAATGCAACAAATCCCGCTATAGATGGCGCTATTAACAAAGATCTATGATACCTTGAGGTAATCTTTTGAATACCCATAACATATACTTCTCCTGTTCGAATTGAAGTATCTAACATTGAGAATCTAATAATTCCGCTAGAGAGTTCCATGTACATGACTAAAAATATTGCATAAAGAATTAAGAGCAATTTTTGTGCTATTTCTCCTTCGGGGAGGAAACTCAAGCCAAACTCTACTTTACTACCTGCGAATCTTATAGTTACAATAATTAACATTATGTAAGAAACTAACAATGCTTTTTGATCTCTTTGGAAAACACCATACATCCCTCCAATAAGTCCAATTCCTATTATGATAAAATGAAATAGCCCCCCGATAAAGCCAATTCCAATCATATTAGATAAGGCAAACCATGCAGTTCCAGTTACTGGAGTTATCATAAATGTTAAGAAGCACAATAAAACCAATGTTATAGATGAAGATAGTTGAAGTGAAGTAACCATTCTATCAGGTGGTAAAAATTTCATCTTACTGATTACTGGGCCTCCAAAAATAGATTCGACCCATCCGGGGATATGTACTTCAGGAATGGCATCGAGTGGAATTTCAGTATTCTGTTTAAGTTTACCAGCTGCTGCTTTCCTACTTGGTGCAGATGATCTCATAGTTTTGCTATCATATAGGTGCGCAGTAGCATTTAGTTTGGCTTGATCATCAACCATAATCTCACCTCAAAATCCTCTTGCCCCAGATAGTGCCGTATTCAGCATCATATCGGGCTCCCAATCCATGACAAATGCCCCTAATCCTCTTAATTCTGCCATTAATATGTCTCTTTCAGTTTTTAATACTTCATAACCGGTTCTATCTAATCTCCTAGCATCAAACTCAAATTCTAGACTACTTGGAGATAATATAGTTACATCAAAGTTTCTTGATCTTAAATCCCTAACTGCATCTACTATTGTAGGATCATCTTCAAGAGGAGTAAGAATTATTATTGGACTTCCACGATTAATATGCGGCATTATCCTGTTGGTTACTATCTTCATAGGAGTATTGCCTTTAGCCATTGCTCCGGCTAATTTTGTTAGTAAGACATATAATTGTTTTTTACCCGTATCGCGATCGACGGAAGTTATCTCATCACCATATATCACAAGCCCCACAGAATCCCTTCTTGATAAGAAATGTTGCGATAAACTAGCTGCCGCTCTTGTACTATAAACTAAAGAATTTCTACTTACCGGCCCAGTTTCACTTATTTTCCTACTATCAACTATTAAAATAATATCACTTACCGCATCTCTTTCGAACTCATTTACCATCATTTTACCATCTTGTCTAGCTGTTGCTTTCCAATTAACTTTCTTCATTGGATCTCCGGGAATATATTCTCTCAGATTATAGAAATTAGATCCTTCACCAGGATTTCTAATATTTACTGCCCCAGTAAAAATTTTAGGTACACGACTTTTAATCATAGCATCTTTGATATCTTCCATTTTTGGGAAAACTAGAAAATCCTCATACAAATGTATTTCTTTTTCATTGTGAAAAAGGCCGAATGCATCTTGAACTCTTACGCATACTGGCCCTATAGTATAAAATCCGCGTAATGGAGTTTCAATAGTATAGGATATTTCTGTCTCCCTTTGAGGACCTAATTCCATTAAAACATAATTTGCACCTTTCTTGATTCTCATAACCTCTGGGACTCTATCTCTAACTTCAAGAACTTTAGACGTATTAGACCTATTTTGAAGCCTAAGAGTTACATCTACTTCGCCATCTTCAAAAATCCTAGATGAAGAAACCTTTCGCATTGCAAGAATATTCTGTAATTCAATACCTTCATCATTTTGTAAATCATCTAATCGCCTACCTGATGAAGAAACATCAGCATGACTTGTCCTAAATGCAGCCCATGTCAAAAAAGAGAGTAAAACTACTGCAACAGTAACAAGTTGCTGATTTCTTAGAACTAGTCCTAATAGATATAGAGCGACAGCTAACGATGCAAACATCGCAGATTTTCGACTCCATGCCATATATCTCAAACTCCGTTTGAATATTAAACAGTTGGAACAGGTACTGTTCTCAAGATTTCTTTAATTATATCTTCAGTACTTGCACCTTTTATTTGATGTTCGGGTTTCAATATTAACCGATGAGCAAGAGCCAAATTAGCTATTGATTTTACGTCATCAGGAGTAACGAAGTCACGACCGCGCATTGCAGCTGCTGCACGACTAGTTTTCAATAGTGCTTGAGAACCACGTGGTGATGAGCCAACTAAAACTTGATTATGTTCACGAGTTTGAGTAACAATTTCTACCATATACATCCTAACAGCAGCATCTACATATACGTCTTCAATTGCATTTTGCATTGCCACTACTCTTGCGGGATCAGTAATAATATCAACTTCAACTGCATCTTTCTTTCTTTCAATACGGCGGCGCAATATCTCATCTTCATCAGACCTACTTGGGTATCCAACGCTCATCTTAAACATAAATCGATCAAGTTGAGCTTCTGGAAGTGGATAGGTACCTTCTTGCTCAACAGGATTCTGTGTCGCCATTGTAAGGAATGGTGAGGGTAATTTGTGAGTAACTGTACCAATTGTAACCTGCTTTTCTTGCATGGCTTCAAGTAGAGCAGCTTGAGTCTTAGGAGGGGCACGATTTATTTCATCAGAAAGTAAGAGATTACAGAATATAGGCCCTGGTTTAAATGTAAATTCTCCTTTCTTTGCATCGTATATATTCGTACCAGTAATATCTGCAGGAAGTAAATCTGGAGTAAATTGTACTCTCTTAAAATCACAACCAAGTGCATCGGCAAAGGTATTGGTCATCAGAGTCTTAGCCAGTCCTGGATAATCTTCAAACAGAAGATTTCCATTTGATAAAATATTTACTAGTACGTTATCTATAACATGAGGTTTTCCAATAATTACTTTTTGGACTTCTAGGCCTATTGCTTGTGCAATAGCACCAACTGCTGTTAATTTTTCATTCATTTTATTGCCGCCTCGGGCTAATTCTGCCTTCTTAGCATAAGCTGCATCGGCATTATTTGAGGGCGGTGCTGAGGGTGCATTTACAGGTGGGTTTGCATTCATATTTATTTCTCCATTGTTTTTTTTATTAATTATTTTTGCCCCATCGGCGGATTGCCTGCATCATCTGGCGCAACTCCTTAGGGGTGTATGTACGGCTTTGGCTATAAGCCAATTCCACAAGACGTGGGTCTCCAATCATTGATTGGACTTCTGCTGGAGGTTTTGTAGCCATTTCATCACGTGTGAGGTCATGATGGACCCTGATTTTTGTAAATAATGATTGTTGTACTCGAGTTCGATACGTTTTTGGATCTAGTTTACTCGGTCTTTCTGAAAAACGAGTTAAATCGAAGACGTGTCTCCAATTTTCTTTTTGAGGGACTATCATCATTGCAACTAGGAGCAGTAATCCCACATTAAGAACAACTAACCATTTTAGGAAGGTATTAGAAGTTAATAGTACTATAGTCCCCATTGCCTCGACAAACGGGGCTGAAATAACTCCAGTAATATGCCTACTTTCATCGAATACTATTTGGAAATTTGATTTGTCTCCCGCATAATCTCCATTTTTTATTTGTGCAGATAGATTAAGATTATCAAATTCCATCATATCATAAATAAGTGAATTGAAATAGATATCATTACCTAACCAGTCATTATTATTATTTATTTCTTGATTCCAACAATTTTCAACGATACAAGATTCCCTTAGGCCTGTCTTTCTTGCCTCATCTAAGGACCACAGGCGATTGGAAAAGGCCTCTTCATCGGAAACAAAAACAATGCTTCCAGTAACAGAAAGTTTACCAACACCTCCGGAAAATGCGCTACCGCCACTATTGGAACTAACTTGGTCTAATACCTGTATATCAGGATAATCGAAACGCATAATTAATTTTAAATCTCCGGGAGCAGGGTTAAGAGGATCTCCTGCATCCCCATTTTCTTGAATATCAATAAATGCAGATGTTGAAGCTGCACCTAGAGTCATAACATTACGATGGCCAGGATCAGTTACATCTTTGGAAGAAGGTTCGAATTTCATTCCGGTAGCCCCCCTTAACATAACGGGTAATCTACAATCCACTGTATTGTATATATCAATATTAAATTGGGAACATCCTTGTCTTAATGCACCTGGATCCATATTTTGAACATCTTGGCCAATGGTAGCAACTGTCCAGACGTTGCGCCATGTAACTATTTCACCACCAAATGAATCCCTTTTAACTTCGCCATTTTGATCATATTCGACCCAGTGTTGATTCTCATCCAATAAGTAATTATTAAAGAAAGTTAAGCCAAATTTATCTGCCAATCTATTTGCATTGGTGTTATCAGAAGCGACAATGACTTTTCCTCCTTTTTCAGTTACGAATTTATAAATTTCTTCTGCTTCTGTTTCATCAATAGGTTTTTCTGGAGCGATGATTAGTAGCATAGTCCTATGTGGATCTTTCCAATCGTTAACTAACATAGGAGTAGACATAGTATTAGCGATAAAATAATCTTCTTCACCAGATAAATCATCTCTCATATCTGTTAATTGTGCTAATTGGAGTATTTCGCCTTCTCCGTTTTCGTATGCAGAATATGCAGTACTTTTACCTGCTACAAAAAACATAGGTAAAATCAATAGAAGTACTATAGTAATCGAAAGTGAACTCAACACAATTGTAGAAAAATTTTCTTCTTGTGTTTTCTCACCTGCCACTTTAATCATCTCAAAAAATGTAGGCAGCACCTACAACATGTTTCGGACAATAGGAGTACAAATATATGTTATTGCGTAAAGTTCAAAAAAAAAAGTTAATATATCGATTCTTAGTTTATTTTTTACATCTATGGAGTACAGCGAATTAAAAGAGTATTAAGAGGCAAATTAATTAATTTTTTCTACTAAATACAAGGGCAGTGAAAATACAAAAAATAATGGAAATAGGATTTAAAAATGGTAAGCTTGAACCAATTACTTGAGTAGTTGTAGTAGTAGAGTCGTCATTAGAATCTGGATCATTTTTAGTTAAAGGGGGATCTACAACAACTTGTACATCATCACTTACTAATGATTGGGACCCTATATTCATCCCGCCATTAGATGCAACTGTTATTTCTACTTTACAATTTCTTCTTGGATGACTTTCGGATGCGGATAATTCTAAATCAGATTGAATAGATTTACCAGGATTTAAATTTGCAGTCATTAATGAGTCGAGGCCATTGTTGGGACTTAATAAGGGGCAATTATCTGTTATTTCTATTTCCCCAACATTATCTACAATATTTCCCTTATTAGTTACTGTGACCCTTAAAGGCATGCTTGAACCAGCATTCATAGGTCCAACTGGATCTTCAATTTCTATATCCAATAAGTAAATTATTGGAATCATTAATTTTCCCTCTGCATCATTTGAAGAAGGAAATAATTGAGGAGTGTCCTGAATGGAGTCTAAATTGGCCGTAATAGTAAATACTTCCTCCTTCCTGGCTTCAAAATTAAGAATATTTATATTCGAAATTTGAAGAGTGAAGGATTCATTACTTTGCCCTTCAATTGTTCCTTCTGATGGTCCAGAATATTCGCCTGGAAATGCTTTTTCATACTCAAAAGAAACATCTATAGAGAATGGCCCCTCATTAGTTACAATAAACACAATTCTTGCTTTTCCATCATTAGATAATTCAAAAGGATTACCGGAATCATCTTCCGGATATTCAATATTCAATTCCCAAGGATAATCAACGTCTTGTGAATAGACTCCTGGCAATAAGGATATCAATATCAAACTAGTAATTATGAAAATATATGAATTTGTTGACTTATGCTCCATGCTAGACCTCCAATAGGCCCTCGCACGCCCTCTTTGTTAATACTCTCACCATTTTTCTTCTATAAGAAGTAGAATACCAAGTATTTTGAACTGGCTTTACTGCTTTTCTTATTTGTTCTGATAGTAAAGATATGCTTGCTTTTCCATTCCAGCCATCAATTAAATTTGAAGCCAATTCATCGTGATAACCAGGAATAGATTCCAGGCCTGTTGTAGCAACTCTTAATTCCTTGAGTTTATTATTTTCTTTCTTCCATAGAACTGCAACTCCTGCTTCAGGAAAATCCCATGATTCTCTTTGCCGTAATTTTTGATAATCACCTGACCAATTTGAAATATCTTTTGGGATAGTTATATGTGTCAATAATTCGCCAGGAATCAATTTGTTTCTAGTCATGCCATCTAATTCAAAAAAATCATTCAATGGCATTTCTCTCTTTCCTTCCGCTGAAATTAAGTGTACTTTTGCACCCATGCACATCAATACAGGAGCTAAATCCGCTTGGTAGGTAGCTACGCATAAAGTATTCTGATTTGGAATTACTCTACAATCTGCACCTGTTCCGCAATCGCATTTGTGGCACCAATCAATAGTTTCTCTCCAATCTTCAGTTTGATTATACCAATAACATCGGGTATCGAGGCATATATTGCCTCCAACTGTACCAGAACGGCGTATCAAAACACTTGCGATTGAATTAGCAGATTTTACAAGAACTGGATGAGTGACACCGGACTCAGCTAAATCTTGAATTCTGACCATGGCCCCAATATGAGTTGGAGATAGTTTAGTGAGAACATCAATTTTCGCCAATGATATTACATTATCTTTTGGATTCAAATGCCATTTGTAATTCGGAAGAAGATCGGTTCCTCCTGCAATCCAATCAAAGTCTCCGCCTTCAGATTGGATTGATTTGGCAATTTCTAATGCGTCTTCAAGACTATTTGGCGTGTGAAGTTTAAATGGAGGCATGCGCATTTTAATCACCCCTATGGCGCCTTTCGGCATGTAACCATGCTCTTCCTGCCAATCTGGGATTTTGGAGGTATTCTTCCGAAGGCAACACTGAAACTTTCCAACTATCATCTATTTCATCAGGAGGTATCGTTGGATCAAGTCCAAACAATGCACCATTATGATAAGGTTCTATTTTTGATTCATTCCTCCTTTTTATATCTCTAATTTTGTGCTCATTAGCTCTTTTCTCCAATTTAAGCTGTAATTCTGATAATTCTAGCCTCGGAGATGGCAGATCTAAAGGATCTGTGATTTTTAATTTTCTACATTTTTTCACTATATTTTTATAAAGTCTATCGGGTGTAATTGGTAACTCATCACATCTGATTCCGATTGCATCATAAACTGCGTTACAAACTGCAGGAAGAATTGGCAATAAAGGCCCTTCTCCAGCTTCTTTTGCACCAAATGGCCCCTCTGGATCATTAGATTCTACGATTATCGGCACTACTTCAGGCATTTCATGTACACTTGGAATTTTATAATCTAAAAGATCAGTATTCATTAAATTTCCCGTTCTTCCATACCTCATTTCTTCAGATAATACTTGGCCCATACCCATGTGGCAAGAACCTATGATTTGGCCCTTTACAGCTAGTGGATTCAGTGCCTTACCGCAATCATGAGCCGCCCAGACTTTTTTCACTTTAGTTTGTCCTGTCTCAATATCTACTTTGACTTCCGCAACATATGCTGAGAAGGAGTAAGCAGGCGCTAACCCTGCACCTGCACCTTTGTGTGCCCTTCCCATAGGAGGAGTGCGATATGCTCCCGATGCGACTAATGCACCTATCTCTTCTTGAGATTTATGTAATGCTTCTAAGTATGAAACTCCAACCGCTGGATCATCTTTTCTAAATATTCTTCTGTCCCCAATTACTAATTTCTTCAATGGCGCTCCGGTAATCTTAGAAGTAGCATCTAGTAATTTATTTCTTATTTCCATTGCTGCAGAAATTGCTGCATTGGCATTCATGAACGTAACTCTTGATGAGTAAGAACCTAAATCAACAGGTGATGTATCTGTTTCTCTAGATTTTATCCTTATCATATCGAGGGGTAATCCTAAAACTTCAGCCACGGACTGGGCTACAACTGTATCTGATCCTTGGCCTATATCGGCTGCACCAGTGTGAACAGTAACTCCTCCATCCATATCTATTTTCAAATGGACAGTAGCGTGCGGAAATTTATTTGGATCCCAATGGATGGGTAAACCACTTCCGGAGATAAAGAAGCCGCACCCTATTCCAATTCCGTGCCCTAAAGGTAATTTTCTAAACTTATCTTTCCAACCTGATTCTGCCATTACTCTTTCCAAACATTCCCTCATGCCAATACTGGTCACTCTAAAACCAGTGATAGTGGCTGAATTGGGTGGAAGAAGATTTGCCAATCTAAAAGAGATAGGGTCAACATTTAATTTTTCTGATATATCATCAATTCCCACTTCTACTGCACATCTAGAATTTACTGCTCCATGACCGCGCATTGCTCCACTTGCTGGCTTATTTGTCCATACCCTTGCACCAGTATAATGGAATGCTCCGATCTCATAAGGTGCGGTATGTAATACTCCATTATAGTAAGTAGTAACATGACCAAAAGACGCAAAAGCACCACCATCGATTAATGCATCAGTTTGTATCCCGCACAATCTTCCTTCCTGATCTGCATGCAAATTCATTTCGATGTGCGAGGGATGTCTGCCCCTATTAATCCAATAAACCTCTTCACGATCAAAGGTAATTCTAACCGGGCGGCCCGATTTACGGGCTAAAATAGATGCACACATCTCATGAGGGAAAGGATCGGATTTACCTCCAAATCCTCCTCCTACAAATGTCCTATGAACATTTATTTGATGCATAGGAATTTCCAAAACATCGGCTAGAGCCCTATGGACATAATGAGGAACTTGCTGTGGAGTATACAATGTTAATCTGCCTGAAGGATCCCAGTCAGCAACTACTGCATGAGGTTCCGTTGCTGCATGGTTGACTCCGTTAAAGAACCAATTTTTTTTATGAGATGCTATAGAATTAGTTTCCATGGATTCTATATTTCCAAATTCTTGAAAAACACGTTTTTGTATATTTGCTTCACCTATATGATAAATTCCTCTATCGTGAATGGGTTCATTGGAATCATTTAGTCCATCTTTCATATCATGTATTGAGTCTAAAATTTCATATTCGACATCTATTAGACGTACGGCCTCTAATGCTGTTGACTCATCTTCAGCAGCAACGCATGCAACTAAATCTCCAATGTGCCTTACTCTATCGACTGCCATTGCATGCTCATCTTTTGTTACAGGCAGGACTCCGAATTTATTACTAGCATCTTGGCCAGTTGCAATTGAGATAACTCCAGGTAATTCAATAGCTTTTGTTACATCTATTGATAATATACGCGCATAATGGTGTGGAGAGCGAATAATTTTACCTATTAGTTCATTTGATAGTCTAATGTCGTCTCCATATTTTGCTTTACCCGTAACTTTCCATTTACTATCAATAAGGGAGGTAGATTTACCGACAACTCTACCAGTAATCAATTCATCATGTCTATGTCCCCCCCATGGTTGTTTCTTTTCACCACCTTGACTTTCAGGAATTAATTCTTCATTCCTTGGTTCACTAAATGAATTCTTACCGCCAGAACCAGGCCTAGAAAATGATAATTTTCCTGATTGTTGCCTGTAGCCAACAATCTCCTTTTTTTTATCCTTAGGCATCATTATTCCTCACTTGACAAAACCGGGATTCGGATTACTTAATGGCTCAGTACCATTTAAATTTTCATTTCCTGAAGTAAGTATCTTACTTGCAGAACGAACAGAATCAACGATTTGCTGATAACCTGTACATCTACATAAATTTCCTTCTATAGCATTTTTGATTTCATCATCATCAGGAGATGGATTGTTATTCAAAAGTGCAGAAATTACAACCAAAAATCCTGGAGTACAGAATCCACATTGGCTACCTCCGCATTCTGCAAAAGTTTCTTGAATAGGATGTAGGTGGTGGCCTTCTGAAAGTCCTTCAACTGTTGTTATGTCAGTTTCTTGAACCTCTTGTGCTAATGTCAGACAAGATAGTTTTGGGACGCCATCGATTAATACTGCGCAACAACCACAAGTACCCATGTCACAGCCCCTTTTTACTCCCAGCGTACCAACTTGATCACGAAGTACATCAAGAAGAATAGAATTACTATCAATTGAATGTACAAAAGATTTTCCATTAACGGTAGACTTCCAAGGAGTTTTATCCAAATTAGAAATCATTGGAAGGCGGTACTGAGACATGATTACTAAATCCCATCCTCTATAGTATTTTGAGCATTCGGTTTCAATTTGCTATTTTGTATGTCCAAATCTTCTATTGCCTTGCGTATTATTGATAATTCGGCTCTTTGAATATGCTCGCCAAGTGTGCTTCTAGCCATCCCTAATTCTTCAGATAATTCCTTCAGAGTAATTCTTGATTCTTTTTCGTAATAACCTCTATAAGCAGCGTAAGTGAGTGTTTCTTTTTGTCTATTTGTCAAAGAGTCTGTCCAATCATTAATATGATTTCCCTTTAATGATTGGACGCTTATCTTATCTGGTGGCATTACCGACCTTAGCAATGAAACAAAATTTCGAACTGATTCAGAAATTCCGGATATTCTCAAAATCATTCCACTATCTTTAGATATTCCATATGGCGTTTGAACATGAATATTGGACATTTTTATTCCCGACAATACTAATGGATGTGTACAAAGTAGGCTAACTAATATGCCATCTTCATCTTCCTCATATTGTTTAATTATTTTGAAATTGGGTAGTGTTTTGAAATCTTCTAAGCCTTTATTTTTTTGAAATTTTATCTCTGCCAATTGAGTTATGCCATCTATAGAAATTGATAGGTGTCCGAGAACTTCAATTTTTTCAACTATTTTTAGAAAGTTTGACAAATCATGTGATTTATGTAAAGAATCAAGATTCCAACGAATCGCAACCTTCCGCATAATAATCTCAAGTCGGGACGATTTATTGAAACCTACTGATGCTAGGTCCAGTAAGATTCCCGAATTTCTTGATTAGTTTCCATACAAAAAACTACATCCGAGGGTCTATTATTCATAGAATCGGTTCCATTAAGATGTCTTATTATTGGTAGGACATTGCTTTCATTGACTACGCCCCATCCAACTTGCGTACATGGTGCAACTGGAGAAATTGGTGTTGTGCCTGAAAGGGGGTCCCAAGTTGAGTAAGAAGGATACCATGCGGACATATTTAGTGCATCTCGGATATCATCATTTGTGATTTTAAAATTCGTCCCATTAATAATATATTTATCTCTGATCAAAGGATCAGCCCCTGAAGATGAGTCATTAAATTCATTTCGTAAGTTCATTATAATTTTTGATAACAAACCTGCAGTTCTCGGAGTGGCGAAAGAAGTTCCTGAAGTTTCATGATATCCATCAATATCATCATGATTGGGTAAAATTTGAGTCCAATCTGCCGCCATATCTGGATATGATCCACTCATTGTTTCTTTCTGATCATCACCTTCTTCGGCATAGCCCGATATTCCAATACTCCATGGAGGCCCTGCAGTTGAATCTTGAACTGCCGGAGATGGAGAATTGTCTGCAGCACCAGTATGTATTTTTCCATTTTGAACGACAGCAACTTTAGTTGCGTCTTCGATACCAGGAACTGGGACGGATCCAATAGGCCCGAAACTAGTAGTTATTATGTCCACAAGAGGTTGATTTGCTGCTGCTAAGACAGCCTCATCACTAAATCCTTCTACAAAGAATATTACTGCATCCGGATTAGCATTCAATACTGCACCTGTCACAGCCGTCCCATGTCCATCAGCAGGATCATCCAAAATTGGAATATCTGTATCGTCATCAGGAGAAGTTCCGATAATTCTAGTCCCCTGAAACCACACAATATCTGTAGAAGTAATTAAGTCCCAACATGATTCTTTATCAGATTGATATCTTTCTTCCCATGTTCCATTAGATGCGATATCACAAATCATTGTCACCCCTAATCCGTTCAAAAGCCATTCTGGATAATCTTCCTCCATAACAAAATGATCATGATATACATTTATTCCAGTGTCTACAGGGGCAACTACACTGTAAGAGTCGAAGGTATTTACAACGTTTATTGGTTGATATTCTCCTTCTTTATCCTCAAGACAACCTGACATTGGAGCCAAAATAAAAATAATTGAGAGTGATATAGCAGCACTGCGCATTTCTTTCCGTCTGATACGGTACTTTTCATCCTTCGGAATCATTGTGAAGTTTTTCAAAAGATATTATTTCAGCACAAACTGCTATTGCTATTTCTTCCGGAGAATGTGCTCCGATAGAAATGCCGATTGGACATCGAGTTGCATCAATAAGAGATTTTTGAATATTTGATTCCAATGCGGCTTTCTTGAATGCCCTCCATTTAGATTTAGACCCTATCGCACCCAATCTAGCCCTAGAATCAATATTCAATAATGATAAAATGCCGATTAGCATATCTTGATCAAGGCTCCAATCATGGCCAAGTAATAGAATATCAGAAAATCTATTTAAAGAATTATTATCTTCATTTTTTAAGAATTCGTCTATTGAGCAATTATGGATTTCTTCTGCAAAGGGAAATCGGCCAGAGTTGGCATAATCTTCTCGGATATCAAAGACGCTGTGTGCCCAACCCAATGTATCTGAAGCCAATGCAATAGCTAAACCTACATGGCCACCCCCCACAATCAAAATATGTGGCATAGAATCTATTACTTCAATGGCCACCCTTACTTGCCCTCCGCAAAGGCTGTCCAATGGTATTACTTCTTTGCCTTTGCCATCTTTGTATAATAAAAAAGTATTAATCACCCCTCCTTTTGAAGACATAGGTTTTGGTTCTTTTAGGAGTTTGGTTAGAGCTTTTTCTATTTTTAACTCCAGACCAGCCCCCCCAACTGTACCATATTTTTCTCCATTTTTGATTAATGCTAATTTTGCACCAGGTTTACCAGGTACGCTTCCTTTTGAATCAATTATGGTTGCAATTGCAACACTATATCCTTGATTTAATTTATCCATAGTCCACGCAAGAACTGCTCGCGTCATGGCCCTCTCAAGTTAATCACGTATTTCTGATTAATCTATAATTTTTGTAAATAATAATAAAAATCTAAATTTAAAAAAAATAAATAATTTAAATTAATTAATATTTTTTAAGTACTTGAGTAATATTTTTACATCACTTTCTGTGTCTACATTCAAATGTAAGTATTCGTCATCTACTACAAATTTTTTAGGAATGACTATTTCTCGTAATGGAGTTTCTGATTTTGAATTTATTATCTTATTGATATCCTGCCTTGACAAAATTAAAGGATGCCCTCCTTTTCCATCTTTAGCAGGGCATGATGTATATTTTATATTGATTAATTTTGATAATGTTGCATCAGAAAATCCAGGCCTATCAATTGGCACAACAATTACCCTAGAGTCAGTAAGTAATTTTTCTTCAAGATAATTTAATCCTAATTTTAGTGATCCTGTCCGACCTAATTCAGGGTTTTTATTTATTATTACTTTTAATGATTGAAAAGATTTATTGATTTCATCCGATAATTCTGTATTAGTAATTATTATAATTTCTAAATGAAATTTACTTATTTTGTTAACTATATATTTAATTAAATAATCTCCATTAATATCTATTAAAGACTTAGGTCTTCCAAGCCTTTTACTATGGCCTGCAGCCAATATTATACAAAATGGAAGTTTAGTATTCGACATATGGGCTCCAAATACTTTGTTTAATAAACTACAAAGAATAAATATATGACATATCCAATAACCATTGTAAATCCTATTTCTTTACCAATTTCTTTGTTACTAAACAACATCGCACATACCAACCCTGAAGAAAATAATAGGATCCATATATCTCTTTCTGCAAAACTAGAATCGATAATTATTCCTCCGCCATAGATTGCAGCAATACCCAATATTCCCAAAATATTCATCACGTTTGATCCCAAAACATTTCCCAATGCAACGCCCCCTTGGCCCCTCAGAGCAGAAATAACCGTAACGGCAAACTCTGGTAATGAGGTTCCTAGAGCGATGATAGTTAAACCAATTACAGATTCATTTAAAGAATATTTTACCATGATGCCCTCTACTCCTTCCATTAATAAATTAGCACCAAACATAACCATTAATCCTCCAGAAAGTAGCGCAATTGATGCAGAATAGGAATTATTGGCCAACCATGAATCAGGATTCTCCTTAGGAATATCTAGATTTTTAGCATGATTATATGAATAAGCATAAAATGTAACCAATAATATAAGCATAAATAATCCAATAAACAATGATATTTCCCCATATAGTGTGGCCATTACCAAAATTAAAGTAGCCACTAAAACAGCCATTGCATCTCTCCTTATTCCTCTTCCAGGAGATTCTGAAGCACCTAGAATTGCTGCAGTACCAAGAACCAACATCACATTGGAAATATTTGATCCAATTATTCCGCCGACAGCAATATCTGGGGTTCCTTCATCTAATGCTTTCAAAACTACAGCAAGTTCTGGCAGAGAAGTTCCAATAGCTACAATGGTAAAACCGACTAAAAGCGGAGGAATATTTAATTTAGTAGCTAAAGTAACTGCCCCCTGTACAAAAACTTCGGCACCGGAAATTAATAATATGAAACCCGCAATAATGAGTAACTCATCCGCCATCTGTAAACTATCGGGAGCGCCCCCTACTCAAGACTATTTGCTAATTACTGAGTGCATAAACTCCTAATATGCCTAATTACTAAGTCATATGTGGGAATTGTATAATCTTCCAATGGAGGAGAAAATGGTACTGGAGTGTCTAAAGCCCCTATTACTACTGGAGGAGATTCTAAATTCCAGAATGTTTCTTCTAAGATTCTACTTGAAATCGTGTGAGCAAAACCGCCAGTCCACTGAGACTCTTGTAAGACTATTAATCTAGAAGTACGACATACCGATTGAACGCAAGTTTTAGAATCGAAAGGTAATAATGTTCTCAAATCTATTACTTCTACTTCTATTTTTTCTTTTGCTACGTGTTTAGCAGCTTTCAATGCTACGTGCACCATTGCACCCCACGTAACAATTGTAATATCATTTCCTCCTCGAATAACTCTAGCTTGACCAATAGAATTTTGTCCATTTGCGAGTCTTTTGTGAACAGATTCGGTATTAACTAACTGATTAATATTATCACCCCATCCAGTAGTTCCCCCTCGTAATCCATAAAGCCCTAGATGCTCTAAGAATACAACAGGATCGGGTAATGCATGCCCTTCAATTAGCATATCAAAGGCATCTTGAGGATTACTGGGGAATACAATAATCAGGCCTGGATCATTACTAAACCATGATTCAATCATATTTGCATGAAATGGACCACTTCTAGTTTTTCCACCTAGAGGTATTCTGACAGTCAAAGGAACGCTTGCACCCCACCTCCAACGTAATTGTGCAGCATTATTCACCAATGCATTCATTGCAAGTGCTGCAAATCCTCCAAATTGAATTTCTGCGATGGGCCTCAAACCTCCTAATGCAGCACCTGTTGCAGAGTTGATTATTATGGATTCTGAAAGGGGCATATCGAGTAATTTGTCAGAATGTCCTTTTGCTTTTAATGATAAATTCATGCCAAATGCACCTGCAATTTCCATATCTTCCCCCATAAAAATTATATTTTCTGAATATTTATCTGCTAAAGCGACCATAGAATTCTGAATTGCGCGGCTAAATGTCCAAGAATTTGAAGCATCGGAAAATTTGATAAAATATTCTCCTGGGCTTAACGGTGATTGAGTCTTTTGACTATTAGATTTTAATCTATCAATTTGTTGGGTATGAGTGGGAGCATCGGTAAAGGAGGTGATTCCCTTAGTAACGGTATACGCCTCTGGCCAAGGCATATGTTCCATTTCCTTCCGCGAATTTTTAACATATATTTCTTCCTTAGATTGTATATTTTCCAATTCTTTCTCGTTTACTCCTAAAGAAATCAATAAATTATGATGATTCGGTATTGGATCTTTTAATGACCAATAATTAAGAAGATCACGCCCAACATAGCCAGGAGGGTTACCTGAAATCGCCCCTAAATACAAATCATCATGATGATGTGCGTGGCCGCATCCTCTCATAGTTTCAACATGTATCAAAGTTGCACCCCCTCCATCTAATGAAAATTCCCTTGCAACTGCAGTAGATGAGAAAAATTGTGCAGGATCAGATCCATCAATTGTCCATGACGGAATTCCCATTGCGATTCCTTTGTCTCCATAGGTTTCCGAACCTGATTGACTTGCAGAAAACGTATCTAAGGCTATTTGATTATTTTGTATCATATAACATATTGGGAGGCCCCTCGCTCCGGCAAAATTCATTGCTTCCCAAAATTCTCCACTACTACTACAACCTTCTCCAACTGGTGCTAAATGAAACCTCTCTCGGTGTAATCTATTGGATGCCAATGCAACTCCAGTCAATGTAGCACTTGCAATAGGCAAGGGTGCAGTTGGAGGCAAAATTCCTTTTTCCCAGTTTCCGATATGTAAATCTCTACCTCCATAGCCGGAATGCCCTCCATCCATATAGGATCCAGATTTACCCATTTGTGCAGAAAATATTTCTAATGGAGTTTGCCCCATTGCTAGAGCTAAGCCGGTATCTCTAATCATAGGAGCTATGGCATCAGGAAAATCAATATTTTCTGAATTAGCATCATAATTATTCCTGAGTGCTGAAGCACAGGCTACAATACCTTCTTGCCAAGTTGAACGGAAACCTTTGCCTGTAAATTTGCCACCATCAGGTAGGGATATACCATTTGTAAAAAGGTCTTTCAAGTGATCATCTAGAATTCTAGTTCTTAGCATCCATTTTTGCCAAGTTAATCTTTGATTCATTGTTATCGAATTTTTATGAGCCAATCTTCTAAGGCATAATGATATATCGATTAAAAATCTAGAAGCCCTTCTTTTTAGAAATAAATTACCATCTCTTCGAGGTATAATTTCGCTTTCTCCAAGATTTAGAAAAGATGGATTGAATAATCGTTCTTCCAACGCATTATCTAGATTTTTAATAAAATTAATAGAAAAAGTATGAAATTCTTGACCATTAAATTCATCAATAGGATTAGATTTACTCCATAATTCAGAAATTAAATTTAGATGGCCATCATGCCTTTCTGCAACAAATCTCAATAATTCATTTATTACCTCACTTTTACTTAATTTACTCGTAAATAATAAGGATTTTTTGGGAATCCACGATTCACCCCAAATAGTTGGCATTACACTTTGCTTAGAATCCAGTGACTTGATGTCTAAATGGTCAATCTCCAAAAGTTTTTTATTTCTCTGAGTTATTTCATGAGTTAATTGTTCATTTGTAACTGTTATGGGCCTTTCCCATATATTTACACTGCGATTTCTCCCTTGACCAGTATTTGATCTATCAATTGTTACTCTCGCCCTCGTATGGCATTTTTCACACTGTCTGTCCAATTTTATAGTACTTTGATTACGAGTTTTCCAAATTTGATAATTATCACAAAATGGGCATTGCCAAATGCCATGCCGGGCCACCACCATATGCATCGCAATCGATGTTTATACAACAAATGTTCGGTTAACTGGTAATTATTATACCGCAAATTTTTTTAATTTATACATAATATTGGTAAATATTGCAATTTTAAAAAATTATACCACTATTAAAGAAAGTACTTGTAATTATAATACCACAATTAATATTTTTTGACATTTGAGTCTATAGTATCTGACCAACTTAAGATCCCACCTTTGAGATTAAACACCGCATTTTTCTCCCAACCAGAGTTAAAAAGAAGTCTTTGTACGGATGCGGACCTTACTCCTGACCTACAATATATTACTAAATCTACATTTTTTGGTATTTCTGAAAATCTATCTGATATGTTTGAATGCTCGATTCTCAAATTAGTTCCAGAAATACTTGCTATTAGTTCCTCATCCGCCCTCCTAACATCCAAAAGGAACGGACGCCAGCCATTTTCTTTTTTATTTTTAAACTCAAGTGGCGTAATTTCTAATGGATTATTTTCATTATTACTCATACAATATTCAGCCTCCAAAGACAACTCAGTAACCAATGGTCTAGAGGCATTGCCATTAAATTTTAGTATCCTTGAAGACATATTTAAAGCGTTAAAAACTAATAATTTACCAGATAAAATATCTCCAATTTCAAGAATTATCTTGATAGCTTCCGTAGATTGTATAGAGCCAATGATTCCGGGGAGAACACCAAGGACGCCAGCTTCTGCACAATTTGGGGCTAGATCAATAGGCGGCATTTCAGGAAATAAATCTCTATAATTTAATCCCTTTTCTAAATTAAAAACTGAAACTTGCCCTTCAAATTGATGTATGCTACCAAATATCCAAGGTTTACCTAATATTTCACAGGCATCATTAATTAGGTACCTAGTTGTAAAATTATCAGTACCATCAATTATTATATCAAATTGATTAATTAAATCTAATGCATTGGCCATATTAATTCTTGAATTATATGCCGTAATTGAAATCTCAGGATTTAGATCCAATAACTTTTCTTTTGCCGATAATACTTTAGAAATACCTAAACTGCTAGTTCCGTGAATTACTTGCCTTTGGAGATTTGTAATTTCAACAATATCATCATCTATTATTCCTATTTTTCCAATTCCTGCTGCTGCCAAATACAATAAAGAAGGGGAGCCTAAGCCACCTGCTCCAACTACTAAAATTGATGAGTTTTTTAATTTTTCTTGACCTTTTGCTCCGACTTGAGGAAGAGTTAGATGCCTAGCATACCTAACTTTTTCAGAATTGGACAATGGTTCACTCATGATTGGCGCAGATGGTGGCTAAATTTGTTCTCTTCGGTCAAAGGAATAAAAAAATAATCATAATATAAATATCCTCAGAGAGGCTACAAACCAACCAGTAATTCCCCATGTCTTAGCGATTTTACTTGCAAGTACTGGTTCTATATCTAATTTTAAAAATTGATTTAAAATTCTCTTTATGTAGTTTTGACCTAATGGATTATCGGCACGTGGAATCTTTCTAAATTTTCTTTCCATATCTGTTAAAATACAATAGCCGTCTCTGATAAACCAACAAATTTCTGTTAAGCCATAGAGAATAAATACTCCCCACCACATCCATTCATATGGCCCAATCCACATAAATGCACAAAAAAAAGTAATAAATAGATGTAATAAATAGAATAAATCTGCTATTCTATTATTTATCCAACTTATTTCAGTCTCACTTGACAATTGTGCACCCCTAATGCTGATCTTCTAACCATTTTTCAGCATCCATGGCTGCTTGGCAGCCCATTCCTGCAGCAGTAATAGCTTGCCTATATCTTGTATCGACTACATCGCCTGCTGCAAAAACGCCGTGAATATTTGTCATCGTGTGCTCTTTGGTGAGTATGTATCCTGTTTCGTCAATCTCAATTTGCCCATCTAAGAATTTTGTTATTGGCTTATGTCCTATGGCAATAAATGCCCCAGAGCAATATATTTCTTCTATTTCTCCGTTCCTTGTATCTTCAAGAATTGCTCCTGATAGTCCTTTTTCATTAGAATTCCATGATTTTATAGATTTAAATGTCTTGATTTCAATTTTAGGATTATTAAATGCTCTTTCATACATCACTTTGGAGGCCTTAAAATTATCACTACGATGAATTATAGTCACTTTACTTGCAAATCTAGTCAAGAATGTGGCCTCCTCCATAGCTGAGTCTCCACCACCTATTACAAGTACTTCCTCATCCCTAAAAAACGCACCATCACAGGTTGCACAAGTACTGATTCCCCTTCCTTTTTGCTCTTCCTCTCCTTCTGCCCCTAACCAGATTGATTCAGCACCAGTGCAAATTATTATCGATTTAGACTGGAAAATTTCTCCTTCAACCCAAACCTTGAATGGCCATTCAGAAAAATTAACTTTTTCTACATTTTTATCTTCGACCTCTAAACCAAATTTTTCAGCCTGTTCACGGAGTTGCAGCATCATTTCCGGACCACCAATGCCTTCAGGATATCCAGGGAAATTTTCAATATCCGAAGTAAGCATGAGTTGCCCTCCGGACATATATCCGGCAAACATCAATGGATCAAGTAACGCCCTAGCGGTGTAAAGGCCTGCTGTATAACCTGCTGGGCCGGAACCTATTATAATCACATTACGTATATTGTCGGCCATGTAATATCCAAAGGGGATTGTCTTTTGAACATTGACTAAAAAAATTATTTTGACATCTCTACTATTGCATTTACTGCAGCCCTTGCATGAGGCTCTAATCTTGGAGAAATATGTTCCTTAAGGGCGCCTGGACCAATGATTCCTAGACCTATTGGTTTACCATATTTTAATTGGATATCAATTATAGATTTTATTACGGCTTGGCCCATCACTAAACCATGTTTAGTTTCTCCATTCTCTATTATTCCCAAAGTTATTGCAGCATTTAAATTACCAGAACTCAACATTCTATCTAGTGTAAGAGGAATTTCCATCGCCCCGGGAACCCATTTTATCTCAGATATCTCAATATCTTGAATATTGGATTCATCTTTAGCATAAGCCAACATTCTTTCGATTTGTTTTCTATGAAAGGAAGTACAAACGATACCTATTTTCATCATATCACCTTTTTTCAAAACGTGGCTGATTTTTTAGCATCTTAGATACCGTTGCCACCACTGCTTGAGTCATTGAATCAATTTCTATATTTACTTTACTACCTTTTATTTTTGATTTAATTGTAGTTCTTTCCAACGTTTCTGGAATTAGATGTATAGAAAAATAATCATCATGTACTTCGCCGATAGTTAAACTAATTCCATCTATTGCAATATATCCTTTTTCCATAATAAAAGGTTTTAATTTATTATTTATTGATATTTCTAAGTCTACTCCTTCGCCAATTTTTTCATAATTATTAATCCATGCAGTGCTCATTATATGACCTGATAATATATGCCCTCCTAATTCATCACCGATTTTCAATGCCCTTTCTAAATTTACTTTATCTCCTGCTTGTAAATTTCCTAATGTAGATCGTTCTAAGGTTTCTTTTATAGCATCAAATGTCACAATAGTGCCTATTTTTTTAACTACAGTCATACATACGCCATCGATTGATACGCTAGCTCCATTTTCTAAATTATTACTTCTTTTTCCCATATCTATAGAGATGCTGTTGATAGTTTCTTTTTTTTCAATTATGGATACGGTCCCAATTCCTTGTATAATGCCAGTAAACATACTAATCTTCCTCGTATGGTCCACCTTCATTACTTGGCCAAATACCTAAAATTTTCGCAATTATTTTTCTTGTTCCATCTAAGTCATCAGAAAGTCCTTCAACTCTTAAAACCTCAATTTTATCATATCCGTGTTTTATTAGGCCAGATTTTATAGAAGAAATTGAATGTTTCTGATCGTATCCCAATGCTATTTTATCTGGATTTATGGACTTCAATATCTCAAAAATTGGAATTTCTGGAGGATTCCCTATTATAGATATATCTACAGGTTTTAATCCTCCAACCATTCTTCGTCTTAAGTCATGATTAGTGATAGGTTCATGTTTACGTTTTCTAACTGTTTCATCATGTGCAACTACAACTATTAATTCATCTCCAAGTGATTTTGCTTGTTCTAAATAGTGTAGGTGTCCAGCATGCAGTAAATCAAAAACTCCTACAGCCATAACAGTTACCAATTGAATCAATCCTTTTAATCTTAATTTATCTTAAAGGCTTCTAAGATATCTTTTCCCATTAACATAGGTATATCATGATTTTTCGCATATTCCATTGCATCAGATACAGATAATGCTCCATCTCCATCCGGTTGCAACATTTCTGCACCAATAGTACATGCAGAAAGGCCTGCTAAACGTGCTATTGAAACTGCTAGTTCAGTATGGCCTTGTCTAGAGCTTAATCCACCGGGAGATTCACGGCAAAGAGGTATGTGCCCGGGTGTACGAAATTCATCACCAAGTAATTTCATAGCATCCTCATTGCTTGAATTTGAAGATAATAGCTCACTTGCCAGTTCTCCAAATCTACGAGTTGTCAATGCACGATCTTTATCAGTTATTCCAGTGAAGGTTTTTCTGTGATTCAATGAGAGTGTGAATGCAGATTTTGAGTCATATCTTAAATCATCAGTTATAAGTTCGCCCAATACGGGATTGGTTTCAACTAACTTGGGATTTGAATGAATATCTTGTAACCACGGTAATCCAAATAAATCACCAATTTCATTTCCTATTGCAAGAAAAAGTAGACCACCACAATCCTGCCTTAATCTTCTTATTATTTTTGGAGTTGCGCATGATGCAGGCCATAAAAGATCTGTTTCTTGCTCCCTAAATGAAGAGTCGAAAATCATTACAGGATTTCCCTTTGAGAATGCCTCAATCGCCGCGGCTATTACTGACTCCATGGCCCTCGGAGAGCGTCCACATACCAATTCTTTTCGGTCAGAAAGTATCAATTCAGAATGTCTCTTCGGCCCATCATGGTGAAAATAATTCAAGTTAAAGTTCCTCTAAAAATAGACTTGGCTGGAAGTTGGACCGATATACAACCATATGCATCTGATTATGGTGGTGAAGTAGTTAATTTTGCAATTAATGTCAATATCAATTGCGAAATAGAAGTTGAAAATGGAAATTTAAAAAGAGTAAAATATTCTACTGAAATGCCTATTGATTTAGAGCTAAAAACAACTGATGGAGTCGATTTTGAATTTTTAACAAAAATAACTGAAGGTATTAAATCTTTGGAGTATCTCAATAAATTTACTTACGAATTAGAGAATTTAATAAAAAATACTAGAAATATTCATGAGCCACGGATAAATTCCATAGGTGGATTTAATCATACTTTATTTCTAGGTAAAGAGATTGAACCTATGCCTTTTGAACCTATGAAATCGTCAAAAAATTGGTTAAAAAAACATTTTATTATCATTTATAGCGATATTGAAAATAATCCAAGTGAAATCCATAAAGATGTATGGAATAGATATGAAAATAATGATGAAGAAGTTCTCAAAGGCTTGCACTGCATAAGGGCAGCGGCTAGAGTAATGGCCAATGGCCTTCAAAAAGACCGTAGGGAATTGGTAGTCAATGCACTAAAGGAAATATCTGCAGGCATTGATTTGATAAGTCCTGAAATCCATAGACCATTTAGAGATGTGATGGATCCATTGGTCAATAATAAAAGTGTAATAGCATGGAAGGCGCTTGGTTTAGACGGAGGAAAAACATTAGGGATATTGTGTTCACCAAATGGAAAGGAAACTACCTTAGAGAGAATTGAGGAAATGGGATGGCAGAATATAGAATGGGATTACAACGAACATGGAATAAAAGTAGTTAAAAAATAATTCATATATCAAAAATATCTAACTTTGGAATACCAAGTATAAAACGTCTTAATATGTCCGTACTTATTATGATGCGCCGTAGAGGGTTTTTGGCTTCAGTGCTCATCATAGTTCTGATAGTCCCTCTGGCTTCATCCTCAATATTACCAACTAAAAAAACAGATGGCGGACTAGATGCTGACGGAGAATGGCAGAGTAGTATGGAATCTGGCATCCACAACGAGTGGTGGTTAGACTGGAGCAGAGATAAAAACAATAATATGTTAGATGATAGATTAGAATGGTTATTAGAACAAACCGCAGAAATTCAACAAAATTGGTGGAAAAGAGCACCTAATGGTAGTTCAAGAGTAATCGTAGATTATGATCATCACCCTAGTAATAAAGATATAGAGGCACTAGAGGATATTGGAGCAGAAGTAACATTTAGGCCAATTTATCTTGATAGTGTAATCATAACAATACCATTTGAACCTATTTTGGACATAAATGGAATTCGCTCATTACAAGGAGTTGTGATGATTGAAGATTTAGGATTGGCAGAACCAAATATGCATGAAGCAGTTCCTAATATGGGAGTAAATGGAGTTTGGGAAGATTTTGGATTAGACGGTACTGGTTCGACGATAGCAATTCTAGATACTGGAATTAGAGGAGATCATGAAGGTCTAAATGATATGGATGATGATCCGCTAACATGCGTAACTGAGCCTCCTGATCCTTTAAACCCAAATCCTCAACCAATATCGGATTGTGATCCGAAAATTATAGGATTTTTCGATGCAGTATTCACTGATGATGAACAAGATCCAGCATCATCATATGATTCTGGGACACACGGCAGTCATGTTGCTGGAATTGCAGCCGGAAGTGGAGGAGGGCAAGTTGACCCAATTAGTGGAATAAGATATATTGGAGCTGCCCCTGGTGCATTTCTAATAAATATATTAGCATGCTGCGATGGAGACATTGAAGATATTATTCAAGGTGCGGAATGGGCCATAGAAAATAAAGAAAAATACGGCATAGATATTTTGACATCTTCACTTGGTGAACAGCAAGTTGAGATTCATTTTGATAATGATGGCAGTTCAGCATGGAGTAGGCAGATGGATTATGTTGTTGAATCTGGAATAATTACCACATTATCTGCTGGAAATGAATTTGGAGGAGCCACTTTTGCTGGCTGTAACACAATCGACAGTCCTGGAGATGCAGAATTACCGGTAACTGTTGGAAGTTTGGATAAAGATCTTGGTTTGGCAATTTATAGCAGTAGAGGATATACCTCAGATTTACGAGTTAAGCCTGATGTAGCAGTAATAGGGTCAAATATAATGGCTCCGGATGCTGCAACGAGTGATGGATATATTAGTAAATCTGGAACAAGTATGGCAACTCCCTTGATGGCAGGAATTGCAGCTTTGATGGTACAAGCAAATCCAGATTTGACCCCTGAAGAATTTAAAGACATCATTCGTGCAGATTCTATTGAAAGGGAATTGACCCTGCTTAATGACCCAGGATTAAATGATTGTAGTATAATTGAGACTAGGCCAGATAATGAATTTGGATACGGGCAGGCAGATCCTGTAAAATTTGTAGAATCAGCGGGAAGTATCGATCGTTCGCTAAATATTTCAATGGATATAGAGACTTTGCAGGTAATAGGTAACCAGAGTTATGTTGGAGGATTTTCTTCTGGAGCAGCACCTGGACAAGGAGAAGTCCAAGTAAGAGTTGGCGGAGGTATTTGGAAAGGCGCGGCCGATCTTACTGGAGATTGGAGTGAATGGAGAGTAAAACTTGAGCCGCATGAACAATCTGGGAACTCTACAATATATGCAAGGTTAGTGATGAGTGAAGATAGTATTTCTCCAGTGGATGCGAAAAGAGTTATACTTATTGATGGAGTTTCCAAAAGTGGAATTGTAAATGGAGAATTGATATCAATGGGATCATTTATATTCTTCTTTCCATTTATTATAGTCCTAGGAATATTAGCATATGTGATGATTAATGAACGATGGATAGATAAAATGAAGTCCAATAAGGCATCAAGTAATGTTGAATTAGTATCAAATTATTCAAAAATAGATATGAAATCATTTAACATATTTATTTGGTTTGAAAAAATAAATAAAGAATGGAACAATGGGACTTCATTGATTGAGAATCAATTTAGAAGATACATTTCTTTGTGTGTTTTATATATTGCCCAAGGATTACCTGCAGGTTTTACATATGTAGCATTTGTAGCATATCTTACCGACAATGGGACCCCTCCTGCAGATATAGCGATATTATTTGCAACTGTTGCCCTTCCTTGGACATTCAAATTTATTTGGGGACCATTAATTGACTTGCTCGTGATTCCCGAGTATGGGATAAGGCGCCCTTGGATCTTATTTGCACAATCTGGAATGGTAATATCATTATCAACATTATTATTTATTCCAAATATTGTTGATTCCATAGCATTAGTAACGATATTATTATTCATACATAATCTATTTTCATCGCTACAAGATGTAAGCGTAGATGCTTTGGCTGTTGACGTATTAAGGCCGGACGAAGTTGCTAAAGCGAATGGATTTATGTTTGCATCTAAGAGAGGTGGAATGATTTTTGGAGGAGCAGTCCTAGGGTTATTAGTTGTACCTTACGGCATTAAATCTGCGATAATGCTACAAATACCAATATTAATGATTATGATGAGTTTGCCACTTTTCCTACGTGAGAAACCAGAGAATAAACTATTCCCATGGGAAAGTAGCAGAGAAGAAAATGAAATAACTTTACAAGAAGATGAAGTGATTAAAACTTCAGAATTGACATGGGAGGGAGATGATAATCCACGTTTCAAAGGTGCTAGATGGGCAGCAAATAACATATATCATAATAAAATTAGTATCACTGCTGCATTTTTGTGGATTGGAATTATTACGTGGGTATTTGGAAGTGCAATAAACATAATTCATTTGATCGCGCACCCTTATCCTGATGGATCACTTCATGGCCCATTAGTTACATTATCATATGTCGGAACATTTGGATCATACTGTATCTTAATATCAATAATAATGATGATAATCGAGGCATTGGGAACTAAATTACCAATAGTCACTAGTCCGTTAGCATTTTCATCACCAGAATCTAAAAAGAATATTGCTACAACAATCTACCATATCGTTCAAGGTTTTTCAACGAGATCTTCATTTCTTTTAATATTTTTATGCCTGCTTTCCGATCTTGCATTATTTGTTGATCCAATTGTAATTGATATTTTTATTAATGAGGCTGGATGGTCACAAGGAAAATACAATGCGATAGTTGGCGGAATTGTAGTATTATTCACAATGTTAGGCCAAGTAATAGGTGGAATCATAGGAGATCGGTATGGAGTAAGGGAAGTTGCCATGGTTGGATTTACCCTTCTTGCTTTGGCTAATGCTGGCCTGGCATTGTTGAATGGGTACTGGACAGATACGACCGTAATGACATTTTATCTATGTGTTAAAGCAGTAATATATGGAATAGCATGGATATGCGTAATATCTGTTTCAATGCGATTAACATTCAGTAAAGCTGGTGGCACTCAATTTACTGCATACATGTCAATGTTCAATCTTTCTGCAGTTTTTGCATACCTATTTTCCGGTAAAATGATTGCTGCATTTGATTATCTGACTATGTTATACATAGGTGCAGCATTAACTATGATATCTGTAATAATGCTAGTATTCATAGACCCCGATGAAACTGATAGAGTTTTGGAAGGTAAGTTAGAGCAAGAAGATAATGGCGATAATGGAGGAGACTTTGGAGAAGGGCTTTGGCCAACTGACGGAGAATCAATTGATGCAGATATTCTTGGAGGTAATGACAATGTCACAATTGCATGAATGGATTGAAAAAACTGAGACTGAATTCATATTATTTTCCCAGACAATTTGCCCATATTGTAATTTGGCAAAGAGATTATTAAAATCAAAAAAATTATCATTTACCGAAGTAAATCTTGATCATCACGAAGGATTGAGGAATTCAGTAGTAATGGAAACGGGACATAGGACCGTACCAGTAATATTTGATTTAAGGAATCCTAAGCCATTATTTATCGGAGGTTCGGACCATTTAATCAGGTATTTTAAGGATATAAAAAATAGTAAAAAATAGATATATCATCATAATTGGAACAAATATATGTTAATTATTGACTGACAATAGATTGGATGCTTGTTTTGAGTTTATCTAATTGCGATATATCTACCATGTGTCCTTTTTGATGCCTTAATTTTATTACTTTCCATCCACCTTTTTCAAATACTTTGATATGTTTTTCAGCCACTGAAATTGGTATTATTTTATCTCTTTCACCATGCATCCAAACTACTGGCCTTTGCCAAATATTTGACATTGCAGCTTCTAATCCCAAAGTATTAATTGACATAGTTCCAATTAGAACTAATCCCAAAATACGATCCTGTATATTACGTTCCATCATCATGGAAGCCATTGCACCTCCTTGTGAAAAACCACCTACGATCAAGGGGCCCTCAGGTAATTCTTCAATTAATTTAGTTAGTGAATCATATGCTTGAAGGACATAATTATCATAATTTATGTCATCTTCTTCTTTGATCCACCATGCATATCCTCCTAAATTTGGATGAGAAATTGTTGCCTGAGGGCAATATACTTCCCAATCATTTGGAACTAACTGATTTGCTAGTGGGATCATTTTTTCAGAAGTTCCTGACATGCCATGTAGCATAACAAGTGTCCCTGACATCTATTTTACCTCAAATAGACCAAGATTGAGTTATGCCACCCGCCACTATAAATCTAAAATAACTTTCACCGCTAAATGTCAGAGTTAGAGTATATTCCTCCGAAGGATACGGTATAGTCCCAAGTGTTCCCGATTCTGTTGAACCTGGTCCCCACACCCGTTCAAGTACCGATATCGATAGGTGGTCCCTAAGAGTCATCGATATCGATGAAGATCCACCTCCGCAATTTGCATCTAAGAAATATATCATCTCGTCCCATGCACCATCATTTGGATGATCACTGACCAAGAATGAGTCTTGTACTTCTGCGTCTGGACCATTACTTTCCCAAATATCGCTAAAAAGATCACCTCCTCTGACAAAATAAACATCTCCTGAATACCCAGTTCCGGAATCTACTTGCATCATCTTTAGATTTTCGACATTGTTCGAATCTGTCCAGATAAAGGTTGAGAAGAATTTAATATTAGAATCAAATGTATAAACTAATTTTGAACCATCATTGGATGATGCATGAATAACTGCTAAATTGGAATCTAAAGAAACTACAATTGCACTCCATTCAATAGTAAACAAAGAAAAATCCCAAGATTTTTCAACTTCTAAAGGAAAATTAAGTACAGGCTGTGCAACACCGTTTTCAAATGCACTTAGATGATCATGTGTCATCCTTCCAAGAAAGGGATTATGATTCAGAACAGCATGGCGGCGAGCTTCAGTTAAGCTAGAGATTGTCAGCATATATGCAGTATTATCTTCTTCTGTATCTGAAGCAACAACAAGTCTTGCAGTATCATCATTATAATCAGGAGTGGAAAATGTGTACAACCAATAATCTCCAATATTCCAAGTTGGTACTTCAATTTCATCTTTAGAATTGGATATTGCATCATTATTTTGCGTACAACCAGACAATGGCATAGCGAGTATTAATATCGTCAATCCGATTATAACTTGCTGGTTCATAGTAGTTCGCGGAGTCAATTATTCAAGAGGTTGGCGGTAAGAAGATTAGAAACCCAATAAGCCACCAGCAGTTAACTCTCCGGTACCAGCCAAAACAACTGCCACTATAGACATTAATTTAATTAGAATATTTAATGAAGGCCCGGAAGTATCTTTGAAAGGATCTCCAATTGTATCTCCTATGATTGCAGCATCGTGGGCTGAATCTCCTTTTTCAGCACCTTCGATATGCCCTTGTTCGATTGCTTTCTTTGCATTATCCCATGCTCCACCGGCATTTGCCATGAATAGAGCCATCAAAACACCCGTTACAAGAGAGCCAGCGAGAAGACCCCCCAGTGCGTCCCAACCTAGCAGTAATCCAACTAATACTGGAGCGATTACTGCAACTAATCCTGGGCCGACCATTTCCCTAAGTGCTGCTTGTGTTGAGATATCAATACATTTTTTAGAATCCGGTTTTACTCCCTCCTTACCTTCTAGAAGTCCTGGAATTTCTTTAAATTGCCTTCTGATTTCAATAACCATTTCTTGAGCGGCTTTCCCTACTGAAGTCATTGTCATTGCAGCAACCACGAATGGCAATGCACCTCCAATTAAGAGACCAACTACTACCATTGGATTTGTTGAGATATCTAAATCTAAACCTACTCCGCCATCTACTATAGAAGTATTAACTGCACTAGAATAGGCTGCAAATAATGCTAGTGCAGTTAATGCTGCTGAGCCAATAGCAAATCCTTTACCTACTGCTGCAGTTGTATTTCCAATTGAATCTAATTCATCAGTAATTGCACGAACCTCTGGGCCTAATTTACTCATTTCAGCAATACCTCCAGCGTTATCAGCAACAGGACCATAGGCATCTACAGTCATTGTTACTCCGACAGTAGCTAACATTCCCATAGCAGCCATTGCAATTCCATAAAGGCCCATTTCATCTCCGCCCATGAATTGATTTGCCCCCAATATACCAATGGAAATCAAGACTATAGGAAGAAATGTAGACATCATACCTATGGAGAGTCCTGCTATAGCATTAGTTGCAGGTCCTGTTTTTGACATTTCTCCAATATGAGTAATTGATCTAGTCTTGATGCGAAAAACTGGTTCAATACCTGTGTAGTATTCGGTAACTAATCCAATCATTATACCGACGATACTTCCAAGCACGACCGAATGCATAACTCCAAATTCAACATCAATTAAACCTTGATTAATAGCCAAATATCCTCCTAACCAGAATAAAACAGCAGCAATAAATGTAGTATTTCGTAAAGCAGCTGCTGCATCAGACCCGTTCTTCAAGAAGGTCATTGAGAATACGCCTATTATAGACGCTATGTAACCAATTAATCCAAGCATTATTGGCATCAACACATAGTCCACTGACATTTCATCTGAATTACTTGCAATAATCATTGCAGCAATTATTGAGCCAACAAAGGATTCGAAAATATCTGCACCCATTCCTGCAACATCTCCAACGTTATCTCCAACGTTATCCGCAATTACACCTGGATTTCGTGGATCATCTTCTGGAATACCGGCTTCTACTTTCCCGACTAAATCTGCCCCAACATCAGCAGCTTTCGTATATATCCCACCACCTACACGAGCAAAGAGTGCGATTGATGAAGCCCCCATTCCGAAACCTGCAGCTGCTGAAAGATTACTAGATGCATCATCAGCACCTAGCCAAAAAGCGATTAACGAAATTCCTAGTAATCCAAGTCCTCCAACTGAGAGGCCCATGACTGCCCCTCCGTTATATGATACAGATAACGCTCCTGCTTGGCCGCCATTCTTAGCAGCCATCGCAGTTCTTCCATTAGCCGAGGTTGCAGCTCTCATACCTGAAAAGCCTGCAACTACAGATGCAAACGCACCTGCAAAGAATGCAATTGAAGTCTCAAAATCATTTAAGAATAGTAAAAGGGCCCCTACAACTGCTACAAATATACTTAGAACTCTATATTCTGCATATAAAAAAGCCATAGCCCCATCTTGAATTTCTTGGGTGATATCGGATACTACTTCATTGTCTATTTCAACGCTGTTTACTTTTCTGTATAATCCAAATGCTATCGCTAAACCAATAAGACCTGTGACTGCTGCTATTAGGGGTATATTATCCATCATATTATCTACCTACGGTCATCCCGACCTAAGTCTTACTTATAATCGGAATCCTGATTATACGCCAGTTAGAGTTCATCTCTGCAATGATATTTTAAAACCAAGTTTGCAAATGATGATAATATTTCAGCCCCATCGTGTTCTCCTTTGAATGATTTAAATTCATCTTCGCTTATGTGGCCCCACTCGTATGCTCTTTTTATCCTATTTTTTGCTGCTTCGGGATGAAATTGGAGCCCCCATGAAGGTAATGGATTTCCTTGGCCATCATTTACTCTAACTGCAGTAATTTTATTATGCGTAGTTGTTGCTAGAATATCAAGACGAAATGGTACTGAAATTACATGATCTTGATGAGTGTAAAGTCCTGAAATATTATCTCTAGGCATTAAATGAGATGTTAATAACTTATCTTCTTTACCGATTTTGGTAAGTTCTAATTCCCAAATACCACTTGATAGTGAATCATGCCTTTCGACCTTGCCTCCGTATGAATGACAAAGTAATTGATGGCCGAAACATATTCCAAGTGTTGGAATTCCGTAGTTTGAAGATGTGTGCATAAGTAATGCTGATGGGGCCATCCATTCTTCCCATATGCTCACATTTCTTCTAGATCCAGAACAAATAACTACATCTATGTTCAAGCCTTCAAGCCAACATTTCATCTTAAGATAATCTGCTACCATTGGCATAATGATCCTGCGAAAAGGTACTTTTTTATTTTCTAATTCTACTTCCAATAGGCTCCAAAATGGAAATTCATCGTCCCAGTTCGGGACATCTTCTTTCGTTAATGTAATATCAGGATTTGAATTTAATTTCTTATTATGAATTGGAGATTGCATTTGAGGAGTGATCAATAGAACTTCAACATCTGAGGATTTCAAAAATGGTCTAACTACTTCTTGATTTCCTCCATGTCCAAATTCAGCACGTTCGGCTAATAGGTCAAGAATTAGTATTCGCGTAAGTACTCCCACAGATAACCGTAGAGGAAGTATTTGAAAGCCTCGCCCCTCTTGGATTGGTTCGGGGTAGTCATTAAATGGTAGACAAACAAATGATTTTGGAGTCCGTTGGACCTGTTCAGGCCATATTAGATGCACATGACGGAGTAGTGAACATTGTTGATACTACTGGCGGGATTATCATGATATCATTAGAAGGAGGATGTACGGGATGCAGTGCAACTCCAATGACTGCAATGCAAATATATTATTCATTAATGAAACTTGATGAGGTACAAGATGTTATTTTTGTAAATGGTGAATTACCAGCCTATATGCGTTCTTTTATTGACGATAAATTAAATGGTGAGAATAAGGAATAATTTTATTTATCTCTGCGTTTTTTCATTATTTCATGAGGATTAATTTCACCTTGGACATCTTTTCCTTTGATATTTAGTGAAGCAGTGAGTGCAACTATTATTGCCAGAATTGCTAAAGGTCTCGCAGCATTTCTTGATTCCCATAATTCACCTCCAAGATAATGCAATATGAATAACATAATTGCTGAAGTCCAGCATAATGACATTATGACTCTTTGAGTAATTATTTCACCATTTTGTGAACGTGCTAATGTTCCTATTGAAATCCATAAGAAAAGAGCGGCTCCACAAAGAGTTAGAGAAATATTCTCTAGCAGATCCAACATTTCCATAGCCAGTCGTAATGGACTTCACTTGTTTAGATTAGGGAGATTAGTACACAATTAAGGGACAGAATCAAGTTGAATGACTATTTGATATCAAAACATGGTGAACGTTTCCGCATGGTCACTTCCAAAAACAAAAAGAAGAGTTTCACCATACATTACTAAATCTCAATTAGCGACGGTACTTGAACAAGCCGCCATTTTATTGGAATTAGATGGAGCTAATAGATTTAGAGTGATAGCCTATCAAAATGCAAGTCGAGCACTTTCATCTTTAGAAGAAGATCTTCTAAAAGTAGTAATTGATAATAGAATAACAGACATTAAAGGAATTGGCAAAGGAATTGGGGGGTTGATTGAAGAAGCAGTTCTAGAGGGAACATGGGGGAGTTTGTATGACCTCTACGGAAGAGTCCCTCGTGGCTTAGTAGAAATGGTTGGAATTCCAGGATTAGGCCCTAAAAGGGCACGACAATTATATGAGAAATTAGGGATTGATTCTGTAGAATCATTAAAATTTGCATGTTCAAATGACAATATTTCTTCTTTATCAGGTTTTGGAAAAAAAAGTCAAGAAAAATATCTTGAAGGAATTGATTTACTTAGGCGATACCAAGGAAGGAGTAGAATGGATGTTGGATTGGCATATGGACACGCATTGGAAAGAAGAATATCAAATATCCCAAACGTAGTAAAGGTAGAATTAGCAGGAAGTGCAAGAAGAAAGAGAGAGACCATAGGCGATTTAGACATAGTACTTGGAGCAAAACCGGGTGACCAAGCAGAAATAATTAAAGAAATAATGAATTTTCCAGGAATAGCGGAAATTAAGGGACAGGGTAGTTCCAAAATTAGTCTTATTTTAGAAGCAGATATGCTTGTAGGAAAAATTAATGTTTCAGGAATAGATAGTGGATTAGCGGAAACTCTTGTTGAAAGAAGCTTGGACGCCACAATAGATGCTCAAATTAGAATTGTTGATCCGGAATCATTTCCATTCACACTAGCCTATTTTACTGGTTCAAAAGAGCACAATATAAGGATGAGACAAATTGCCATTAATAGAGGCTTGCGATTAAATGAATTTGGATTATTTTCAGAAGAGGAAGCTGGCAGTAAGATAGGTAAAGAAGCTGCGGAAAATACACTTATATGTTCTACAGAAGAGGATATTTATCATCATTTAGGGCTAAGATGGGTACCTCCAGAATTACGTGAAGACATGGGAGAAATTGAAGCATCTGCAAATAATGTTCTTCCAAATCTGATAAAGGTTGAGGACTTAAGAGGATCTTTTCACAATCATACAATTGCTTCAGATGGAAATGCTACTTTAGAAGAAATGAGTAATTATGCAATCAATATGGGATGGGAATATCTAGGAATTGCTGATCATTCAGAGTCATTAAATATAGGTGGAAAATCTATAGGAATTGCAGGTGAAGATATTTTAAATCAAAAATTAGAAATTCAAAATTTAAATAAAAAATGGAAAGAGCAAGATGTGGAATTTAGGATTTTTCATGGTTCGGAATGCGACATAATGCCTGATGGAAGATTGGATTATTCTGATGATATTAGATCTTCATTATCGCATATCGTCGGATCAGTTCATGCATTGGGGAGTTGGCGTAATAGGGACGAACATACAAATACTGAGGCATTGATAAATGCAATTGAAGATCCGACATTTACAATATTGGGGCACCCAACTGGAAGGATACTACAAGGAAGAGAGGGTTTTCCTGTCGATATGCATGCTATTTTGCGTAGAATGGGCGAAATAAATGCAGAAGGAATACTTAAAGCGGTTGAAATTAATGCTTCCCCCTATCGCCTCGATATGGATTGGAGATTATGTAAATACGCCAAAGAACTTGGAGTTCCGGTCTGCATTAATCCTGATGCCCATAATCCTGAAGGTTTGAATGACATATGGTTCGGTACTCAAATTGCTAGAAAAGGATGGTTGGAAAAAGAGGATATTCTGAATACTAAATCTGCCAGTGAAATTGAAAGGCTACTTGGTCAATAACGAACATTCACATATTATCGGGTCCATCGAGAATTATGGGAATTGCACGCGGAGTAGTTTTTGCTGGAGTTGCATTTCTCCCTAGTCTTGTTTTAGGCCTAATCCTATACATCTTATTAGGAGGTAATACAGGTAGTTCAGTCGGAGGAGCCGATTTCATGTATGGGCCATGTTATGGAGTGCCGTTTATTTGTATCCTTTCGGCATTTGTAATGGGAATATCTGCTGATGTGAGAGAATAGAATGCTTAGATCACAAAAGGCTAAAAAAATTGGCATCTTATTAGACCAAATGTATCCAGAGCAACCCATACCCTTAGATCATAAAGACATCTATACCTTACTGGTAGCTGTAATGCTTTCTGCTCAAACAACAGACAAAAAGGTAAATCAAGTCACTCCAAATCTTTTCAAAATTGCAGATAACCCAGAAAGTATGAGTAAGTTGGAAGTTGCCGAAATTAGGGAAATTATTCGTGAAGTTGGGCTAGCTCCAACTAAAGCGAAGAATTTGAAAAAAATGGCCTTACAAATATTAGAAAATAATGGAGAAATATATCCGGATTGGGATTTTCTAGAATCATTGGCAGGAGTTGGCCATAAAACAGCAGGAGTAGTAATGGCCCAAGGATTTGGCAAAACAGCTTTTCCAATTGATACGCACATACACAGATTGGCAACTAGATGGGGCCTAACAAATGGTAAAAATGTAAAAAAAACAGAGTATGATTTAAAGAAGGTTTTTCAAGAAGATACTTGGAATAGACGGCATTTGCAAATAATTTATTTTGGAAGAGAACATTGCCCCGCATTACGGCATGATTTGGCTCAATGTCCGATATGTTCATGGGCGGCTACAAAAAAAAGAATACACGAAGAGAGGAAATAAAATGGATAGATTTGAAGGTAGGATTTCAGCTTCATCATTTTCAACAGGAGAAAGAATTGTGATAGGAGACTGGAGTAAATCTCCTCTTGGAAAATTTGTAAATATCATGTGGGCCAGGCCTAATGGGAGGAGAATTTTAATCTCTCCTTCAGAAAAATGTGCTGAATATGTATCAAAAATATATTCATTTGAAGAAGTTATAATTCAGCCCATAGATATAAAAAGAAATAATAATAAAATTGAAATAAAGACTTTGGATTTAAAATTAATATTTGAATGGAAAAGTTTTTTTTTATTCCCAATAAATAGGCCAAGATGGTTCATATCTACAATAGAGAATTTTATAGGAAATCTTGTATTTGGTTCAAAAACCTATGGAAAAACAAGAGATGGGCGTAAAGAATGGTATATGATAAAAGGAATTTCCTTCGTTTCGAAGGCATATGGAGAGAATAAGGGAGAATCTTTTGGAACTATTGAATATCATAAAATTCCAACACTATTTGGATTCAGTGAACCTCCAAAAAGACCATCGTCGGTAAAGGTTGTTTCCTTAATAGAGAAAACTAGACTTGATGTGTAATGACTCATTCGGAGAACTATGGTAGAAACAGTAGAATTGGAAGTTGGAGATATTGCGCCCGAATTTGAATGCTTGATAACAGATGGAACATTAATCAATCTTAAAGATGTTTTAAACGATGGTAGAGGGGTGATTCTATATTTCTATCCCAGAGATAATACTCCTGGATGTACCATACAAGCATGTGATTTTAGAGATAGTTTTAGTAGATTTAATAATTCAGGATGGAAGGTAATTGGAGTTTCTACTGATACTCCAGAAAGCCATGAGAAGTTCATAAATAAGTATGATTTACCCTTTGATTTAATAGTTGATGATGATTCATCCTTACATAAAAAATATAGTACATGGAGGAAAAAAAACATGTATGGAAAGGAATATATGGGCTGTTTAAGATCGACATTCGTAATATCAAAAGATGGAAAAATCATGTTATCAATGTATGGAGTTAGTGCAAAGGGGCATGTAGATAATTTGATTTCACAATTAGGTGTTGAATAATTATGATGATAGATGAAAGAAGAGATATCGTTGAACGTTTTTTAGAAAGATGCATCGCATATTCAAATGCATCAATAGAACGTAAAGAACACAGGAATGATAATTTAGAAGATATAAATAAATGGAAGGCATATAGAGATTTTATGCGAATAACTGTAAAGGAGATACGAGCAAAGGAATTGGACACTTGGCTTGAAGATGGCCCGGTCTCTTATGAGCCTGGGACAGAAAAGTAAAGTTGCCTTCAAGTAATATTTGATAGGCCAAGAATGTGTTTGTGCGTGTCGACTCTCATATTCAATCCGGGAACCATCAGAAGAGTATCAGATTCATTTAATGCAAAAACATTTAATCCATTATTTTCCGCTAGTTGGCGTATTTCTCTACTACATTTTGCAGTTTGTGAAGGCATATGGATTAATTCTTTTAAATTAAATAAAAGTAAATTGCCATTGATTAATTCTTTATCCATGCCAATTAAATTTAATCTACGTAAATTATCCGGTTTGAGATATATTACTTTATGAGTCGGTTTGAGTATCATTTTGTTGGTCCATTCAGAAATACGATTTTCCGATAAATGAATAATCATATCTCCGGCTTGTGGATTAGGGAAATTTGATTGAATCGTTTCATCAGTTTCTAAATGATTTTTTAAGTTTGGATTGGGCAATCCTAACAGGCGGAAAAGGTTGACCATGATGGCCGTAATAACTACTCCTCAAACAGTGCTTCGATGTCATCTTCGGATAAAATGGCATTTGGAGTGAGTATTTGTTTTTCCAATGTACTAGATTCAATTGCATGATTATTTTTTAATTCTGAAGTATCAGATGCCATATCTGCATAATTAATTGACTTATTGGAACCAATAGAATCGAATAATTGGTCTAAATTCGAATCCTTTAATTTATTATTTGTTGTTTTATCATCCTCCTTATTTCTATATCTAATTGATAAAAATACTCCTCCCGTAGAAATTAAAATTAAAAGCAAGATTGTAGAAGAATTTTCTTTTATTCTATTTTCGAAATTAAGCGGTGCTTTTGACACATCTACTACCATGGTTATTGAATTACTCTCAGATTCATCATAAACAGTCAATTTTACTACTTTTTTTCCTTCATCATCATAAAATACCTGTATCCACCTTCCAATCATGTCAATATCATTTGAAGGATTTCCATCGCCATCAGAATCTAATGAAGTATCTATATCCCAATGATAAATCATATTTTCTATATCAAATTCAGAATCAATAGTTCCGTTAGCAGATAAAGAAATAGCCTGTCCTTGTTGAGGGTTTAGGTTATTTGTTGATGCTACAGCCGTCGGCCTAGTGTTTCGAATATCAATATCTATATTGACAAAATCCCTGCTACCGTCATCATCCGTCACATGAAAAATTATAAACTCTGGGGCCGATACAGAATCTTCCCAAATATAGGATAAATAAGTAGAGGTGAAATCACAATCATCATCCTCGTTTCCGAGCAAGTCAGAATTAACCGATGGATCAATATCAAAGCATGAAGTCAGAGAATCTACATCATTAGGAGTATCAATAACTCCAATATCAAAAATCAATTCTTCTCCTTCTTGGACCGGTAGTCTTGGACTAATTGAAACAACATAAGGGGCGATATTTTCTATTTCTATGGGTATAATCAATGTTTTTGTTTCTCCTTCAAAGACAGTAGATTCATTATCATTATCAAAAATTTGTAAAGTTGCTAGTTGGAGTCCTGCAAATCCATAAGTATGATTTATCTCGCCCATAATGCCATAACTAGTTAGTTCCAACTCAGGATTATTTTCAGCATCTGGGGACCATATATATTGAAGAGAGTTCATGTCATTCTCTGAATCTGTAACCCACGCTTTTAAAGTTAGGATTTCTCCTTCTTTGGCTGCAAAAACTCCCCTATTATCAGGAGTTATCTTATTTGGTCCAGACCAAACTTCAATTTTCGGATCAAATGGTGCAATGTTAGTGGCCATGACTGAAGAAGAGGCGAATGTAATTGCCCCGTCATCATCAATTGCGGATACATTAATGCTAAATTCCCCCTCATTAAGAGGGGTGAGAGTACACTTAGTACTTATTTGCCCTTCCTTACAATTAGGATTATCCCATAATATATCAACTGGAGAATTCGGAGATTGGGTATCTAAATCAATTCTTTCAATAATTTCAAATGTAACTTCAGAAAATACTGTAACTGATGTTTTGTCTGAAATTAATGTTATTTGAGGAGGCCTATTTACAATTGAAATAGAAGACATAAATGTGTCTTGGTCGTTTTCTTCATCGGTAATTGTCAACAGTATCTGAAATTGTCCATCATCATCCCATTTAGCCTCATAAATACAATCTTCTTCAAAAAAGTTTTCGAAAATATTTATTGATATTTCAATATAAAAATCACAAAAGTATGATCCTCCATCCGAGTCATAAGAGGTTGTTCCATTCAAAGTTATTTCATCCAATGTTAATATTTCGGTCGGGTGTTCCAAAGCTGCAATTGGAATTGTACCTATAAAAAGAGTAAAAATTCCATAATTATTGGATTTATTTCCATCTTGGATGAGAGTTTCGTCAGGATCAACTAAAAATTCCAAATAAACTGAGCCATATGATTGTTGAAATGGGACTGTCCAATTTACTTCTATCCTAGATTCTTGGAGGCTTGACAAGGGAGGGACTATCGCAAATAGTGTATTTCCATCAGGAGAATCAATTTTAAGATTAGAGGAGGGAGAAGATATTAATCCCTTATTGGCTACGGGTACTGAAAATACCAGTATATCTCCATAAACGGCAGTAAAGCCAATGTTCGTATCCAGAGTCAGAGTGCTATTATTTCTAGTTCTTTGGACGGTTACTCCTTCTGCCCTTGTTACCAAATCAATTTCATGTATGTTTAAATTTGTACTAACTGATACCGCCCCCAATATTGGCGAAGATTGATTAGCCCAAACAATAATTCCATGACTTGCTAAATCATCCACTGAAGCGGTTGTATCAGTGCTATTTCCAGTATTAAATTCTAAGTAATAAGACCCATTTTGATCAGTAGTAAAACTTCTTACGTCATCTTCTATTTCATATCTAAATTCTAGTTCTAAATCCGATACAGGCGTACCTTGATTAGTCACATTTATCCATGCATATATATCAGTATCAATGGGAGATAATGGGTATTCTAAATCAATATTAATTTCTTTAAATCTTGTTACTGGTTGGTAGGCAACTAATTCATGTACTGCTTTAAATCCTAGACTTTGAGTAAAAGAAGATATAATATCTCCATTTATTGCAGGACAGTACCACCTATATCCTGATTCTTCGCCATCTCCATTGTAAGTTGTAATATTATATGATTGGCCACATCCAGCATAACTTACGCCTGAAAATCCTTGAGAGACAGTTTGCCATGAAGAAGTATTGTCGTCTTCGGAATTATCAGGAATATCTACATAATTACTAGAGCCGCTATAGGTAGTTTCTTGATGATAATCAGAATCCCACGATTCCCCTACATTCAATGGAAAATCCAAACCTTCGAGAGCAGGATAATAACTATTATTTAATATTAAATCCGCTACATCTATATTTACGCACCACCAAAATAAATCTGCACAAAAGTCGATTTCTATAGATGCTTCTTGTGAAACAGTTGCCATATCTGAAGCACGTATTATTTCAATTGTATTAATGTTAACTGAGATATCGCCATTTTGACCATCTAATTCTACATCGTTGGCTGCGTATTCTCCAATTGACTCAACTTTGTATGTTAATGATGATTGATTATCTATGATTGATAAGAATATTGAGGTTACAGTTTTATCCAGTGTCCCATTGAGATAATTTACAGTAGTAGATATCCCAGAAGAAGTTATGAAGTCCCCAACATCCAAATATCCAGAATACATCCAATTATCATTAATTTGCCATGTTTGAACATCGATTATTCCGGATTGAGAATTAGTTTCTACGCCATATACAAAGTTTTCATCTAATTGTTTTTGATCGAAAATATTAGATAAAAGAGGTGAAATCAGAATAAAACAAATAAGAAATGTAATTCGGCCAGACTTCTCCATAGACCTACGTTAAGGGCCCTACTGAATAAAACTTGGTTTTTAAGAATAAAGTAAATCTGCTAATTCATCTTGAATGAATTGTACAGCCTCTAATATCTCATCTTTATGCCTTGCACCAGTTATAACCATCTTTCCACTTCCAAATATTAAACAAACTACTTTTGGATAGTCAAGACGGTAAATCAATCCAGGAAACTGTTCCGGCTCATATTCTACCTTATCGAAGGGAAGATGAAATGTTAAATTGTTTAGATTTAATTTTCTTGGCAATCCTGCTAAGGGTTCTCCAGCTTTAACGCCTCTTACCCTTGGATCTTCGTCTTTTACTTCTTTGTCTGTAGCGGCCCTTAGCCCGCCGTCTTCTTCTACTAATTTACAATTTTGATCATCTCTTTCTGCTATTTGATCATAATCTTCTGGATAATATAAAGAATATGTGGCTACCATATTTTGAACCTCAATTTCAACATCCTTTAGATCCCATGTATCTATTCCTGCAGCTCTTAAGTCCTCAGTCATTCTTTTAATTCCAGTATGAATATTGTCTTCGTTCTTACCTCCTGTGCAAACTGCCCTGCCCGAACGGAACATGAGAATTGCTAACTTAGGATCCACTACTCTGTAAACTACTCCTGGGAATTGTTCTGGCTCATATTCACAATTCAATTGAATAGCAATATCTGGTAAGTCTAATTCTTCTGCGACTCTTGTTGATGCAACTACATTTACAACAGTCAAACGTTCTTCGTCACTAAGCATAAAGGTCCCAGTGTAATGTCACTTATAAAGGATATTTAAAAAAAATCATCACTAATTATCTAAATTAAAAAATAATTTACTTTACAATGCATACGCCCTTAGAACCTAATTTTGAAATTAAAGGTGAACCACCAGCTATTTCTATTTCTTCTGCGACTCTTTGCGGATTTCTTGACAGTGCAACCATACATCCTCCTCCTCCTGCACCCGTCATCTTTGCACCTAATGAATAAGGTCTAGCTGCATCCACTAATCTATCCAGAGAAGGAGTGCTGACTTCTAACTCCTGAAGTTTGGCATGACAAGCATCCATCGCAATACCAACCGCTTCAAAATTACCAATAGAAAGTGCAGTTAGGCCTGTTGTAGTTATACTTGCTATTGCCTCCATCTCTTGAAATTTGTTAGGATTAGATATTAATAAATTTGAAACTCCTGATACCATTTTTCCAGTTGGAGAAGCATCACCCGTAAAGCCTAGAATTAAGTATATATCATTCGATTTATTCTGAATATTAACTTTATTTATACTCCATTTACGTTCACCCTCAGGAGTTTTTAAAATTGAGTGAAAAATATTTATCGTACCATCTACTTCTTTGCCGGAAACAACAATACAACCCCCTAAAGCACTAGCGGCAGTATCAGTTGGGCTGGCCCTTCCTTCTTGCGAAATAGCTTCTGCAGAGTGACCCATTTTTGCCAATTTTATAACATCTAATTCTTCGTCATTTCTCAAGTATGTTTGTAATGCAGCACCAAATGCAACAGATAATGCGGCTGAAGATCCCAATCCAGCTGCAGAAAATAATTCACTTTTTATCTTAATACTTAGAGGATGGCTTTCATATTTGAATAAATCGTGTAATATATGTGAAATATGAGGATGTTGATCTGGAATAAATGGCGAACCTTCAATCAACCACTCATCGGATTGTTCCAACGATACATGTACTCCTTGATCTAACGCAACTGCTACTGCAGGGTGCCCATAAACAACGGCATGTTCTCCGAATAGAATACATTTTCCAGGAGCAAAGGCAACCGCCATACCCTTCCGAAGTGTGCATAGGAGATTATCATTAGGGAATTAATAGATAAATTAAATCATAGAGCGATTGTTTCAATAGGTTCGACTCTGCGCATGTATTACCACCAAACGAATATAGGAGATTAAATTGTGAAACATCCTCTTCTAATCTACTATGGACCAATTCCAGGTTGGTTAATCTTAACCATCATAGGGAGCGTTGCAGTAAGTTTTTTCCTATATCAGGTAATTAAAGCAACAAGGTTAGTATTATTGGGAGCTCCTGATGATAGGTTTGATTCCTGGGGCATAAGATTCAAAGAATTACTAGTTGGCTGGTTAGGGCAAAAAAAGGTATTGAGAGATAAAATTGCTGGTACAATGCATGTTCTGATGTTTTGGGGGTTCTTGATGCTAGCAACCGACATGTTTGATTTGGCATCTGCTAATTTTTTCTCTAATCACATAATTCCTCAATTACTTATTGGTCCTTGGAATGGAATAGTAGAATTGGGATATACATCAGCATTTATTGGTGCAGTGGCTGCATTAATACGAAGAGTTGTTTTTACACCTGAAAAGTTAAAGGGTAAATCTCAATTAGAGGGAAATTTTATTTTGACATTAATACTTACCATAACTTCAACTTCTTTCATCATTGAATCTAAAGAAGATCCCATAGCATGGGAGCCGATTGGACTATGGCTTGAAGGAATGAATATATCAAATACAATGGCAATAGCATCTTATTGGGCCCATATGATAGCAATTCTCACATTTTTAATTCTAATTCCACTTTCCAAACATATGCATCTAGTAATGGCATTTCCAAATGTATTTTTTCACGATATTGAGCCAATGGGAAAAATGAGGCCTCTAGCGATTGGCGAAAATGGCAAAGCAATTCTTCTCGAAGATTTAGATATTGAATCATTTGGCGTTAGCTCTTATGAACAGTATTCATGGAGGCAATTGATAGATGGATGGTCTTGTACTTCTTGTGCTAGGTGTCAAGACGTATGTCCCGCATATGCATCTGGTAAAAGCTTGAATCCAATGCAAGTAATACATGATGTAAGAGATTATGCAAATGAACATGCGCCTATTCTCCTCAAGGGCGAAAAACCTGAAGAAACTATGATGGAACGCATAGGAGAAGATGCAGTTTGGGCATGTACTACATGTAACGCATGTGTTGATGTGTGCCCATTATACATAGAACACGTGCCTAAACTTACAGATTTACGTAGAAATGCAGTTATGGAAACTATGGAATATCCAGAGGTGCTTAACGTTGCGATGGGGAACCTAGAGTCTGCATCAAATCCATATGGATTTGGAAGTCATGAAAGGGCTGATTGGGCTGCTGATTTAGATGTAAAAATAGGTGAGCCGGCTGAATATATTTATTTTGTTGGTTGTGCAGCTAGTTTTGATGAACGCAATCAGAAAGTTGCAAGAGCGACAATATCATTGATGAAGGAGGCTGGACTTGATGTAGGAATACTCGGTATGCAAGAAGGTTGTTCAGGAGATCCAGCTAGAAGGGCTGGAAATGAATATTTATTTCAAATGTTAGCTGAAACTAATTTAGCAACTTTTCAAGAGTTAGGAGTAAATAAAATAGTTGCATCATGCCCACATTGTTTCCACACTTTAGGAAAAGAATATGGAGACTATGGAGGAGATGAATTAGAGGTATTCCACCACACCGAAATGATGGCAATGTTACAAGAAGAGAATAAACTGCCCCAATTAGATAAAATGGGTAAGAGCATAACCTATCATGATCCTTGTTATTTAGGAAGGATGGGGGACGTGATAGATGAGCCTAGAGCAGTACTCGGAGGTGTAGATGTTGAAGTTGAGAGGCATGGAAAGGATTCTTTCTGTTGTGGTGCAGGAGGTGCGCAAATGTGGATGGAAGAAGATGCTGATAAAAGAGTAAATAAAATTAGAGCCGAAGAAATTGCTGCTACAGGATGCGATACTGTGGCCATTGGGTGTCCATTTTGCTCAATAATGGTCAAGGATGGATTAGATTCTGTTGGTTCAAATATGGATGTAAAAGATGTTGCAGAATTACTTTGGGAACAAATAGTTGCAAAGGATGAAGAAATCCAATCATCAATTACTACTAATTCTTAAGCGAGACTATAATATACTTGTTACCACTAGGAACAATATGGATAAGGATTTCATATTTATAGGTTTGAAAGTACCAAGAATTGCTATGATTGGTGGTTTTTTATTAATTTCTTGGGGAATAATGGCCTATTTGCTACAAGAATCTGAATCAAGATCGATAACTGCTATGATACCCTCATTTTTAGGTTTGCCATTATTTGTATTTGGAATATTATCTGAAGTTGATGAAACTCGAAAACATCACTATATGCATGCATCAATGGTATTTTCTTTACTTATGATACTTGGAGGAATGAGAATAATATCTGCCGATAATCCTTCCACATTATTGGTCGCATCACATCTAATGCTAATTTTTGTTGGATCGGCATTCATATTTGTTGGAATAAAATCATTCAAGCATAATAGACTATTTAGAGAACAGGAGTAGGGTGCTATTGAATCCAATAATTGGGATTACGTCTTCGATAAATGTAATCAATTATGAAACTGAAAATCAGTCAGTAATAATGTCTCCGTTGAATTATTTAAGTGCAGTAAATAGTTCTGGAGGAGTGGGCATAATAATACCTGAAGGAGACAATATTGAAGAAATATTTGGTATATTAGATGGAATAATCATCGCAGGAGGAAGGGACATTAGTCCGGAATTATATGATCAAGGCATTCAAGATTATACATTAGATATCAAAAATAGTCAAGATGAATGGGAATTGACCCTTATTAATGAAGCAATAAAGAGAGATTTGCCAATATTGTGCATATGCAGAGGGCATCAATTACTATGTATTGCAAGAGGAGGGAGTTTGCATCAACATCTACCAGAAACCGAGGGATTTGAAAAACATGGAGAATCGAATGGCAAATGGTCTGAACATAGGGTAATATTAGAACCAAATTCACTGATAGCATCAATATTGGGTAATGAAGTAATGGTTAATTCTGGACATCATCAAGGTATTTCTGACCCTGGAGATCTAACCGTTGTAGGAAAATCTGAAGATGGATTGATAGAGGCATTTGAATTAGAAAGTCAGACATTTTTGATTTCAACTCAATGGCATCCTGAAATGATTTTACAAGATTCCATATTCCAATGTTTAATTGATTCAGCGAGAAGTTAAAAAACAACATATGAGAGGTCGTTAAAATGGATGCAATTATTGAACGGCCGATAATTGGAATTACATGCGGCATAAGGGAGTCAAGTTTTGCAAATTGGAAAATGGATGCAGCAATATTGCCCTCAACATATGTTTCATCAATAGAAGCAGCAGGAGGAGTCCCATTACTTATCCCTCCCTCAAAATTTTCAAAATCAATTCTTAATTTGATTAGTGGACTAGTTATAGCAGGCGGGCCGGATATTAATTCTGAAGAATATGGGCAAACTCCAGATTCAACGGCTAGTGAATACTATCCTATTCAAGATAAATCTGAGATTTCCCTCATTAATGGAGCATTATATCGTGATATGCCTTTATTGTGCATCTGTAGAGGAATGCAAATGTTATCAATAATCCATGGAGGACACCTATATCAACACCTTGACTCAACTCCCGGATATGAAAATCATGGTGCATATGATGGTAAATTTAGTAAACATAAAGTAATTTTTAAAACGGATTCTAAAATATCTTCAATAATGGGAGGAGAAATAATTGTTAATTCGACACACCATCAAGGTGTTGCAAATGCTGGAACATTGAGTGTAACTGGAAATGCTAAGCAAGATGGTTTAATAGAAGCAGTAGAGAGACCCGATAAGAAATTTTGTATTGGAGTTCAATGGCATCCTGAAAGAATGAGTGGCGTGCATAAGACCCTATATTCAGAACTAGTTAAATCAGCAAAAAAATATATTTAATTGCCTAGGAAGGAAAAATATATGACATTGAGAATACATGATACTCGGTCTAAAAAAAAGAGGTTTTTCACCCCCATTAAAGATGGAAAAATTGGCATATATGTGTGCGGAATAACTCCTTATTCACCTAGTCATTTGGGGCATGCAAGACAAGCTATTTCTTTCGATATCATCACAAGATGGTTAAGAAAATTAGGATATGATGTAAACTATATTACAAATTTTACTGATATTGACGATAAAATAATTAAAGTTGCAAATAAAGAAGGTAAAGATTTTTTGGAAATTGCGAATAGAAATATAAAAGATTATTTTCAAGTAATGGATTCCCTTAATGTAATACGTGCAGATGAGTATTCAAGAGTTACGGAAACTATCCCAGAAATAATTGATATGATATCTATTTTAATTGATAAAGGAAATGCATATATTGGAAATGATGGAGTTTATTTTGAAATAGATACTGCTCCAGAAAAATATGGCCAGTTAACTGGTCAAACATTGGAAATGGTTAGATCTGGTGCAGGAGGTAGAGTAGAGGGAACTGGTTCCGGAAAAAGAGATCATAGAGATTTTGCGTTATGGAAAAATGCTAAAGAAAATGAACCTTTTTGGGAAAGTCCTTGGGGAAATGGACGTCCAGGGTGGCACATTGAATGTTCAGCTATGTCATTGAAACATCTAGGTAAAGAATTTGATATCCATGGAGGAGGAAGAGATTTGATGTTCCCCCATCATGAAGCAGAGATATTCCAATCAGAATGTTGCATAGGCAAGGAAAATACTGTAAAATATTGGATTCATAATGGAATGATAAATGTCAATGGAGAAAAAATGAGTAAATCATTAGGAAATTTTACCACAATTTCAGAAACTTTTGATTCTGTTCAACCTTTGGCACTGAGATATTCCTTATTGAATGCCCCTTACAGGCAACCAATTGAGTTCAATCCATCAATGCTAGAAGAATCTGAGAAACATCAAGAGAGGCTTATGCTTGCTTATCTTGGAGGAACTAAATTGACAAATGCAAATGATTGGAGTGATTATGAATTTCTTAATTCAGCAAGTGAAAGTTTTTGTAATGGTATGAATGATGATTTTAATACCAGAGTAGCCATTGTCGAGCTTCAATCTGTTGTAAAGAAATTACAAGAGTTGTTATCAACTAATTCCGAATTGGATTATATTTCAGCAATCATGGGTTGGCTCAATGAGTATGCGGGCAATATTCTCGGCCTTATTCCAGATAAAGACATTGTAAATTCATTATTAACAAAATTAGATTCTAAGCGAAATGAAGTATCAACAAGAGTAGAGGATTTACTTGCTCAACGTCAAGAAGCAAGGGGGCAAAAAGACTGGGATATGGCCGACAAAATAAGAGATGAATTGAATTCTATGAAGGTAGTCATTGAAGACGGACCAGAGGGACCTACATGGAAGTTAGAAAACTAATTTAAGATGCGATATAATCTATAATTTCTGAGTAAATTGGCTCCATTCCTGGGTTATCTGCAATCCAAACATAGCCAATAGTACCATCTTCTTCGACTATAAATATTGATCGTTGACTTGCTGTGAATCCAGGGGCGCCAAAATTTTCAATTGCAACTCCAAAGGAATTGATAACTTTCCTTTCAACATCAGATAGTAAGGGAAATTGAATATCATTAGTTTCAGCAAAGAATTTATTTGCAAATACATTATCAGCTGATATTCCAAATATCATAGCATTAAAATCTGATAATTTGCTCATTGAATCAGAGAAAGTACACATCTCCTTAGTACAAACGCCGGTGAATGCTGCTGGAAAGAATGCCAGTAAAACTCTTTTTCCCTCGTATTCACTGAGTGTCACCATTGACCTATCGTATGCCATCAATGTGAAATCAGGTGCTTTATCTCCTACACTTACCATAGTTTACCGAAGTGGTCTTACATTTCAATCATATGCATAAGTCCCAAAAGTTGGTTACTAACAAATATAGTAAATGGAGTGACGAATGATGATTTAATGCATTACTGTCGAAATAAGGAGATATTCAGATATCTCTTGTAATTTGGGCCTAATTATTGTAAGAAATACTGTTTGCAGAAAAAAGAAATATTTTTTTATGAATACATAATAGTTTAGATTGCGATGAAGAGACAACAATTATATTCGAAGTTCATACGTTCGTATTTATAGAACTATTACATGATCTAAATAAAGGGTGAAAAAAATGACAGAAATATCCAAGAAAACCTCCCAATTATTGAAAATAAAGGGACCAATTAAAGAAGGAGGAGAACTATCTGTCCTCGAGATAAGAACTAATTCTATGGTTGAAATGGAAATACCTTGTTCTAAAATTGAAATTAACATAGAGAGGCGGATACAAAGAACAATTTTGCATGGTGGTGAGGGTGACGACTTAAGTGATCAGGGTGCTGAATCAGCAATTTATGATATTGAAGCATACATAGAAGTGGATGCATATACGACAATAATGGGATTATTTAGAGGCGGGCAACCAACTATTGAAGAGCCATTTGAAGGAGGACAGTTAAAAGTGGCATTCAAATCTATACAATATAGTGCAGTAAAGCGTTTATTAAAGTTAAGATTGATGGAAGATATAATTTAATCATGAACGGAAAGTAGATTTACGGCCATCAGATTTTGCCCTATCTCCGCCACGTCTATCTCCTCCACGATTACCACCTGAGTTTCTGTTTGGGCCATCTCCGCCACGTCTATCTCCTCCACGATTACCACCTGAGTTTCTGTTTGGGCCATCTCCGCCACGTCTATCTCCGCCACGATTACCACCTGAGTTTCTGTTTGGGCCATCTCCGCCACGTCTATCTCCGCCACGTCTATCTCCGCCACGTCTATCTCCGCCACGTCTATCTCCGCCACGTCTATCTCCGCCCGAGTTATTCCTTGAACGGTTATTCCTGGAGCCTCCTGAAGATCGACGCCCATTACTTCTTCCACCTCTTCTTGAACTCCTATCCTCTTTTTCAGGAGGGACTAATTCAAATTCATTTTCCTTCAATGTTTCAATTTGAGGGAGTGTAAATCGGCATTTTATGCCAACATTACTCTGTATCCTAGTATATCCTCTTTGTTTAGATTTAGGTACGAATGATATTACTATTCCAGATGTTCCTGCCCTAGCTGTTCTTCCACTTCGGTGTTTGTAGGCTTTACCATTTTCAGGTGGGTCGTAATTTATCACACAATTGACTCCCTCTACATCAATTCCTCTGGAAGCTACATCAGTGGCAATTAATACCATTGTTCTTCCAGTACTAAATTTTCTCATAGCCTTATCTCTTTGATTTTGATTTAGTCCACCATGTAATATAGTGGAAGATATTTCTTCTTGGAACATCTCATCACCGAGTCGGTTTACTCCTTCTCTTGTTCTACAAAAAATTATACTTCTTCCAGATTTACGTACGATTTGAGCAGCCACTTCTGCCCTATTGTGATTCTTTACAGTCCAAAACATATGTTCCATGCTGTCCATACTTACTTCTTCAGGACCGACTTCTATAGTTACAGGATCATTTTGATATTTTTCAACTATATCTATTACATCATCATCTAAAGTTGCACTGAATAAAATAGTTTGACGTTGTTCGGAGCACATTTCTATAATATCACAAACAGGTTCCATGAAACCCATATCTGCCATTCTATCGGCTTCATCTAAAACTATGATACTTACATCATTTAATGATACCGCGCGCCTATCAATGAGGTCTAAAAGCCTTCCCGGGCAGGCGACTAAGACTTCAGCGCCATCCTCTAAACCACGTAGTTGATTTCTGTAAGCAACACCGCCATAAACAGACAAAACATCCATATCAATAGCTTTTGCTAATGGAGTTAGGACAGTGCGAATTTGCTCAGCTAATTCTCGTGTCGGAGTGAGTATCAAAGATGTAGGCCTTTTACTTTTGGCACGTTCGGTTCTGGATAAAAGTGGCAATCCAAATGCAAGTGTCTTGCCTGAACCTGTTGGCGCCCTGCAACAAACATCACGACCTTGGATTGAATCTGGAATAGATTCTCTTTGAACTTCGAAGGGTTCAGTTATTCCTTGGCGTTCTAAAGCCATGACCAAATCCGGTCCGATTCCTAAGTCTGAGAATCGAACCAATAAGCAACCCTAATCGACCCCGCATCGGTTTGCTATTTAGCATAGATAGTAAAATAGGGCACTTTAAAATCTATATTCCAGTACAAAACTTTCTGCCAAAAATTTAACTTGAGCAAGAAAGCATTGAGCATCCCACCTTATTTTTTGCCCAATCTGGCCTCTTTTGATACCATTTGGATTCAAAGTCAAATTGTTCATCATATGGCAATTTTATAACTTCAAATAATTCATTAAGCAATGAGTAGTCTTTATTTTCAGCTTTTTCAATTGCTAACTGGACCATCCAGTTTCTCAATACATATTTAGGATTTATTGAATTCATTATTTTTTCTCTTTTAGGAATTATATATTCAAGATATTGCGTTAACCAATTAATCCAATCTTGTGATAATTTACCGCTATAGAAGCTTTCAGAAATAGAAGAAAAATTTGATTGATTGATTATTGCTAATTTCCTAAAAAATATAGTCATATCAACCTCATTTTCATGGAATAATTGAATAAGATCTTCTATTAATTTAGCATCATATTCCAATATTCCAAGTTTCTTACACCACATATTTTCATACTCTTTTGAGAAGTACTCATCATAATGTAACATTAAATTATGAAGTTCGTCCGTATTATTGAATAAAGGTGAAATAGATTCTAATAATCTAGCTAAATTCCAACCTGCAATATTTGATTGTTGGCCAAAACGGTATCTAGCAGTGGAAATATCAGTAATATTTGGAGTCCAATGAGAATCATAGTTTTCAATCCAACCATATGGACCATAATCAATAGTTAAGCCGTGTATTGACATATTGTCCGTATTCATTACTCCATGAACAAAGCCAACTCTCATCCAATGAATAATCATAGAAGCTGTGCTTTCAACAACCTCTTTTAGCCAATCAATGAGCAATTGGTCACCTGAAGAATTTATGTGCGAGAAATGGGTTTTAATAGTGTAATTTACTAGGCTCCTCAGAGAATCTATATCTCCCCTAAAAGCATGTATTTGAAATGAGCCGAAGCGTATAAAGCTAGGTGCAACCCTACATACAATAGCACCTTCTTCAGCTGAAGGATTACCATCATAAAGAACATCGCGAGTTATCATTTCGCCCGTAGTACATAACGAAAGTGCCCTAGTAGTTGGCACTCCCAAGTGGTGCATGGCTTCGCTGCAAAGAAATTCCCTAATTGAGGATCTAAGTACGGATTTACCATCTGCAAACCGAGAATAAGGAGTTGTGCCTGATCCCTTTAATTGTAACTCTAACTTTCCAAATTCAGAATTAATTTCTCCCAAAGTTATTGCTCTTCCATCTCCTAATTGTCCCGCCCATGAACCAAATTGATGGCCCCCGTAACATTGAGCATATGGAGCCATGCCTGTACATAAATTATTACCAGAAAGTAAATCAGTTTCTATTTTATCGATTTTTAGAATTTTTGCCATTTCTTTGGACCAAACAATCATTTTTGGATTTGGTACAATTGAAGGAATGGCATGGGACCAACATGCATTTAATACTTGACGAGGAAAGTTTTCTTCGGTATTATCGCCCGGGGTTTGAGATACAAAATCTGAAGACCATTTGAGGTCAGAGATGCCCGCCATATATATTTGATAGGCAATATACATTTTAACATTCGTAATTAATTATAATGTTTTTAATTGTCGAGCGCCTGCTGCTCCATAGCCCATCCAACTCTCAGGATTATTGCCAAGTATAGCATTAATTTCGTCAATATTTTCATCCGTAAGTTTTTCAGCTATAGCAATACATCCTAAATTTTCTTCCATTTGCTCGGGTTTTGTTGCTCCAATAAGAATTGTACTGACATTGGGATTTTTTAAACACCATGCTAATGCTAGTTGAGCAGTAGTACAACCAAATTTTAATTCAGAATATTTAGTTAAATTTTTTACAATCTCAACTTCGCCAGCTGCCTTCCTTTGTTTCAAGTCATCAATTAGCCATTCATAACCTATCTGAGTTGGCCGTGAATCTTCAGGTATTCCTTCATTATACTTGCCAGTTAAAAATCCAGACCTAAGTGGTGACCAGATAGTTGTTCCATAGTTATATGGAGGTTGAAATAGTGGAAAATACTCTTGTTCAAAGCGCTGCCTATGTAGCATGTTATACTGGGGTTGTTCATACATTGGAGGTTCTAAACCTTCAGATTTAGCAAACCAAATTGCTTCCATAATTTGGGCAGCCGACCATTCAGAAGTCCCCCATGAAGTTGCCCATCCATTACGTACTGCATCATTCATAGCACGAACTATGGTTGATGTAGGCGTAAATGGATCAGGCCTATGGCAAAACACCATATCAACATAATCAAGTTGTAAGCGTTCAAGGCTAGCATCGAGACCTTCTAAGATGTGTTTACGAGACAGTCCAGATTCGTTTACACCATCTCCCCCCCAAAAAATTTTAGTAGTTATTATTAATTCTGACCTACGCCATTTTTGAGAGTCTTCTTCTTGTAATTGTGACAACGCAATACCAAAAAGTCGTTCCGCCTCCCCGTTTGGATTACCATATGCCTCTGCATGATCAAAACAATTTACTCCTGCATTTCTAGCAATAGACATACATTTTTTTGCCATTTCTATACCTTCATTTTCCATTAGTCTATCCTTTACTCCATAAGTTGCCCAAAATCCGTAAGAGAGAACAGAAACTTGTAAACCAGTATTTCCCATCATTCTGTAGTACATACCTTCGCTTGCCATAACGATGTTACTCAGTCAGGTGTTTTCAAGATTGTGGTAATACTAGAAATTATAAAAGAAAGTATTATGATGTTTGAATCGTGTCAAGGAACATGAAATCGGACCTACTACTCTCAAGAGCAAAAGAGATTAAGCCTTGGATTATCCAAAAACGGAGAGAAATTCACCGTCACCCTGAACTAATGTATGAAGAATTTGTAACCAGTAAATTAGTACAGGACACACTTAAAGAATTGAATATTCCTTTTCAAAAGGATATTGCAATAACCGGAGTTGTTGGAACTATAGGGAATGGAAATGGCCCTTGTGTTGCACTCAGGGCTGATATGGATGCATTGCCAATACATGAAGAAACTGATATAGAATTCAAAAGTCAGATAGATGGTAAGATGCATGCTTGCGGACATGATTGTCATACCGCAATGCTACTTGGAGCGGCACGAATATTAAAAGAAAATGAAGGTAATATTGAGGGGACCATTAAACTTATTTTTCAACCTGCAGAAGAAGGAGGGGCTGGAGGGAAAATGATGAGAGACGAGGGTGTATTGAAAAATCCAGACGTAGAACAGATATTTGGATTGCATGTTAATGGGCAATTGCCTACGGGAATGTTGGCTTCAAGAGATGGGACTTTACTAGCTGCTGCAGGTTCTTTAAAAATAATAGTAAAGGGAAATGGGGGGCATGCTGCAGCGCCGCATAATACAAGAGATCCTGTAATTACAGGATCAAAAATTGTAGTAGAGTTGCAGACGATAATTTCTAGAGAGTTAAATCCCCTTGAATCTGGAGTAATTAGTGTAACTATGATTAATGGAGGAGATGCATGGAATGTCATTCCATCTAAGTTGGAAATACAAGGAACGATACGATCTTTAACCCTTGAAGGTTTGAATATTTTACAGAAAAGAGTTAAGGAAATATCAGAAGCAATTGCGATAGCAAATCGTTGTGAAGCAGAAGTAACATTTCCTGGTCATGATTATCCACCTACGGTAAATTCTAGTACCTGTTGGAATTTAGGTAAAAGTGTAGGTAAGGATATACTGGGAGATGATAAAGTTATAGATATGCCTCCAATAATGGGTGGTGAAGATTTTGCATTTTATACTCAGGAAATACCTGGTTGTTTTGCATTTCTTGGAGTTAGTAATTCTGAAATTAATGCTACTTATGATGTCCATCACCCAATGTTCAAAGTTGACGAAGAAGCGTTGCCTTTAGGGACAGCCATTCATGTAAATTGTGCATTAGAATCTTTAGAAAGATTAAGATAAGTATGGAGTATTTTTATTCTCATTAACAGAGTATAAAATATCATAACATCCTGTGACTCAATATGGAAATTGGTATTGATAGTTTTGCAGCTTTAGAAATGGGTAATGTCAAGAGTTCTCCGGAAAGAAGTACGAAGTCAATAAATCAATTACTAGATAGGATTGAACATGCAGATAAAATGGGCCTAGATGTTTTTGGAATAGGTGAACATTATAGGAAGGAATTTCTAGATTCTGCCCCTCCGGTAATATTATCTGCAGCTGCAGCTCGAACAAAAAATATTCGTTTAACAAGCGCTGTGACAGTTTTGAGTGCAGCTGATCCTGTGAGAGCTTTTCAAAATTTTTCAACACTTGATTTGATCTCAGGAGGTCGTGCTGAGATGGTAGTTGGCCGAGGATCATTTACTGAATCCTTTAAATTATTTGGATTGAATATTCAAGAATATGATCAGATATTTTCAGAGAAATTAGATTTATTATTATCCATTAGAGATAATGAAAAAATTACTTGGTCGGGAAAATATAGGCCTGCATTGAATAATCAACCAGTTTACCCACGGCCGCTTCAGGATCCCTTGCCAATATGGCTTGGAGTAGGTGGTACTCCCCAATCATTTGTTCGTGCTGGTTTACTCGGCCTACCTCTTATGATTGCAATTATTGGAGGAGAAACTCATCGTTTTAGGCCATTAGTTGATCTTTACAGGGAAGCTGGCGCAAAGGCTGGACATTCTCCCGATATGCTTAAGGTCGGAATACACTCATTAGGATATGTAGAAAAAAATGCACAGAAAGCAAGAGATGTATATTTCCCCGGATATGCAGAGACATTTACTCGCATTGGTAGAGAAAGAGGTTGGCCCCCAGTTACAAGAAATAGATTTGATGAGCAAACTGGGCCACTTGGTGCTTATGCAATTGGAGATGCCCAAGAAGTTGCAGAAAAAATAATTCGCCATAGCGAGGCCTTAGGAGGAATAACTAGATTTTCATTTCAAATGGATAATGCTAAATTAAGTCATGAGCAATTAATGGATGCTATCGAAATAATAGGGAAAGAAGTATCTCCGATAGTAAATTCTTAGTATTACTTTCAAATTTATAAAAAAAAATATTATCATATCAGTTAATCTTATTTGAACGAAGTTGAGATAGCATAATTGTTTTTAGTAATGTGAGGTAAAGCAACTAGCATGGCGAGCGGAGTATGGAGCATAGAACATATTCCTTTTCCGATGCCAATTAGAAATTGGTCTTTAAGACAAAATTGGATAAATTTAACATTTTTACACTGGGAAGTTGATCCAAATAAGTTAAAAAAATATATACCAAATGATTTGGAACTTGATTTATTTAATGGAAAGGCATATGTGGGTACAATTCCATTTACAATGGAGAATGTTAGGCCGCAATATCTGCCTTCTTTACCAATGGTTTCAACATTTCCAGAGTTCAATATTAGGATATATGTCAAAAAAAATAATAAGTCTGGAGTGCTATTTTTGACTTTAGAAGCACATAGTCGCATCACTTGCAAATTTGCACCTTGGGCTTATGGTTTGCCATATAAATATGCTTTTGCTAAAGTCAAGGTTGGAAAGAATAATGAATATTATTGGAATTCTAAGCGTAAAGGTAATCGAATAGAATTGAAGGGTAAATCATTTGCAACGGGAAAGTTACGTACAGCTGAAAAAGGGACAATTGAAGAATTCCTATTTGAGCGATATTGCCTATATGTTAATCACAAAGGAAAGACGAAAATAGCCCACACACAGCATTCACCATGGGAGTTTCAAGATGCTGTTGCAGAGATTGAAATTAATACTTTGACCGGTTTTTATGATTTGGGCATCGAAGATTTACATAAAGCTGACTTAGTCCATGTTACTAAAGGAGTTAAAGTAAGAACATGGAGTTTAGAATCTACATAACAGGAGTTTGAATGGATGGTGAAAGATATTTTATTAATGGATGGAGATTGTGGTCTTTGCTCAAAATTAGCCAATTTTTTACATCCTCGTTTAAGTCAAAGGAATTCGATAAAATTTTTATCAAATAGTAGTGAAGAAGGAAAATTAATTATATCAAAATTATCTAAAAGTCAACAGGTAGCAGACACAGTATATTTAGTAAGAAATGGTAAATGTTACATCAAATCCGCTGCGGCCATCCGATGCTTAATTTATATGAAATGGCATTATAAAATATTATTTCCAATTGCTTGGATTTGGCCTTTGCCATTAAGAAATATAATATATGTCATTATTGCTAAATATAGACATAAATTCTTCAAAAGACCAGCTTATTGCATATTTCCCGATTTAAATTAAAGGATAATTAGAATATTTTTAATAAATCAGAAAATATTTTTTCAGTAGGTCCGGATGATCTTGCTGCCAGTCTTCGAACTATTAATTCGGGCGTAGAACGGGCAATGTGATTCCTCTTAGGAGTTCTATCCACTATAAGGTCCATATTTTCATCCAATCCTTGTGCTTCAATTCCATCTATCCTAACTTTATCTCCCATAATATTCCTAATAGAAGGCCCGATATGAGTTACAAGAAGTACGTTGGTATCTAAATTATTATTTGATGCAGAAAGCAATCCCCCCAAAATTAATGCAGCGGAACCAGGTTCTGTGATTGCTTCTAATTCATCAGCAAGAATTAATTTTCTCTTGTTTGAAACTAAAATTTCTGCTAGCCTCCTTAATGTCCTCTCAAGAGCACCAGCCGATTGCGTTCCTGATACCTTTGCCAACATATGAATTTCATCCAACAAACCTATTTTGGATTCAGAAGCAGGTATTGGTAGGCCACAATGGGCAAGGATCGTAATCATTCCTAAAGTTTCTAAAAGAGTTGTTTTTCCTCCTGAATTGGCCCCTGACAATAATGCTATTCGGTCACGATCTCCTTGAACAGATATTTCTCCCAATCCATATGTAATTGGATCCGGTTCACAGTCAAGGAGTAGGTGCCTTGCATCCTTCACCCAAATCCCGGGATGATTAGTAAAAATATTCGGGATTGTACATCTATTTTCAATTGCCCACTTTCCAATTCCTATCCACATATCAATTTCGATACAATTTGAAATAGCAATATTTGATAAATTAATAATTTTTTGAGTTGAATTTGCTAGCATAATTTCGCCCGTACTACGTTCGGTCAATATTGCTAAATCTAATTTATTTTCTATCACATCCAATATTTCACGATTTATGATACAAGGGTAATCATTAGAATATATCTCAAAGGGTATATTGATTCCAGTTTTATTTAGATAATCACTTAATCTAATCTTACCTAACTCAAGGGGTTGTTCCATCGAATTTGCAACTACCCTCTTTAATCTCATCTCTAGACTGCTGATATCTGAGTAGTACGACAATACTTCATTCCCTTCAAAGGACATTGAGGCATCTGATGTTCCCGATACTATTGCATCGTTGACTGCTCCTTCAATAGACTTTACTTCGGCCCAAAGGCCATCTCTTATTTTTTCTAATATTTCCAGTTGGTTTGATTCATTTTTCATAGATTCTAAAATCAATGGTAAATTCTCTAATCCATTGAGCGCCTCTCCTATTTTTTCTCCAATATAATTCACTGGCCACTCTATATCAGATAATTCCGATAGAATAGATAGATTTGAATAGTTTAATTTTAACCATTCCAATGGTATTTCGGGAATCATAGAATTTAATGGATCATTTATTCTAGATATAACCCATCCAGGCGGAGATTCATTTGGTGCATTCGGGCCAATCCAAGTAACTTTATTCAACCCCAAATAATCATTCCATGTCTCATTTGGAGACCTAACAATAATCCTACATCTTTTACTAACTTGATTTAAACTATCTAAGAGTGAAGCATCTGGGATAACTATTACTCTGTCTATTCTAGTATTTGATTGAATTGTTTGAGATAACCCTGAAATAGAATTAATCCATTTTTTTTGAAAATTTAGATTATTTGCTACGAAGCATATAGATTCTGTTGCCCAATTTTGTCTTATTTTTATTATATTTAAGCTACTCCTAGTCATTGGAGACATTATAGATAATCTACTTTTACCGGCATTTGTCTCGACATATTTAGAAATTTGTCCAATTAAATCACTGTGGAGTTTTCGACTCTCGTCAGTACAAGTAATTTCTTTTAAGTTTCCATTCTTAGCATTTATTAATTTAACAGCCCTCTGTAATGAAATCCCATCTATACTTGATAAGGTATTAACATCACCTTCATCTAATATCCTCTCTACCTCTTCCTTAGATCCTAGTATTTCAATTAATTTATTTGCAATAGAATCTCCGACTCCCGGTAACTCAGTTAATTTTAACATATGTCAAGTCGAACTTTGGAGGTAATTAAGGAAAGCGGTAATAAATATGAGTAGAGATAGATAATTAGTAACTTTCAAGTTTTTCATAAATGTCAATATTTTTTAATATCATTAATTATTTAATTATACAATTTATTCAATTAATAGATTATCACGGTATTAAAAATAGGTGGATGACCTCTCTCAAAAAGAGAGAGGTCATCTTTTAACATATTTTTTTAATTAAAAAGACATGTGTGCAGATGCTTTTCTTGCACCCATCCATGCTACTATACCGAAACCGATCTTATTTATCATGTCAGCAACGTTGTAAAGGATAGCCATTATCTCTTGACCATCTTCACCTGCGTCTAACATTTCTGTACCTACTAAGTAACCGAGAGGATAAATGATCCAACCAACTAATATGAATGTCCTTAGAGCATTGGTGCTCCAAACAAGTTCTTCTTTTATTTTACTATTGTCAACTCCAAGTCCATCATAAAGTCCGAACGGAAGTCCAGTTGCAACCATTATCATGGCCCATCCAACTCCTCCAAGAATTAATCCAGCCCATGCAGGCATAGCTCCTATCTCGCCCAGGTAACCAAATGAAATCATAATTAATGCACCTGTAAAACAAACGCCTGTAAAACCGCCTATGACTGGTAACTTAGCATCAGTGATGGCTTCCTTACCAACTAATGAAGGGAACTTTAATGCCATTAACGGCACAGTTATAATCCAGTCCATATATCTGTAATCTGTGCTTACTACGCCTGTATCGATGTATACTCCCCTCATGTAGTAGTAGTGGAATGCAGCAATACCAACAATTAATGCTGAGATTGTCATTGTAGTCCTGTATTCAGGGGCTACGTTATTTCTCTCACTCATGAAAAATATGAATGCTGCTCCCATTGAGATATATCCAATGAAGAATAAGAAGAATGTAGCTCTTCCTAGATTATCACCTGCATATTGGAGTTCTGGATCAATAGTTGCTGCATTCACTGTTTGCACCACCATCAATGCCAGACCAATAAAAGTTAATACTAATGCGTTCTTTTTTAGGCTAATTTTGTTTGAGGGAATCCTCACCATATCCCAACGAGTAGTATTTGGTTTATAATGTCATGTTCAATGACCTCAAATAATTTGAAGAAAGATGAACCAATGAATCTTAAGAGAAGTGGTTACACATACTGATTATGGTCGAAGAAATGAGGGTTAACTACAGAGATGGAGGAAGAATAAACATACCCAATAACAATATGCCTCTTGAATTACTAATCAATTGGATAGAAGAAGCTAGAACTAAAAAATTGATTGAAGCTAATGCAATATGCCTATCTACAATTGATGATAACGGAAATCCTCAGAGCAGAATGGTTTTAGTCAAATATATAAATAATTTTGAGATAGGCTTTTTCACCAATCTTGGCAGTAATAAAGCAAGTGAAATAAATGCAAATAAAAATGTTTCCGGAGTAATGTTTTGGCCTGAAATGGAAAGGCAGGTTAGAATAACGGGCATTGCTAGTTTGATGCCCAGAGACAAAGTATTAGATTATCATAGATCTAGGCCCAGGGAGAGTCAAATTGCAGCATTTACGTCCATGCAAAGTAGACCATTGAAGTCGTTAGACCACCTAATAAAAGAATTTCATGATACAGAACTTGAATTCAAAGATAAAGAAATACCCCTTCCGGATCATTGGGGAGGATATGTGATAAAAATAAGTTCAATAGAATATTGGTCTGGAAGACCAAGCAGGCTACATGAAAGAATGGTATTAAAAATCCAAGGTAGTGAATGGTCAGAAAGGAGATTGTATCCTTAATTATCCATCATAGCTTCAATTTCTTTAGTAGCTAAAATCAGAGTAGGTGCCCACAAACCAACAAATATTCCTAACATTTCATCCCCATGTATGAAGTACAGGTACAATGAGAAACCAACCGATAACATACTAGCCGCAAATCCTACTTTTGAAATATTTCCATTCATTCTTAATCACCTTTCACATAGCGCTAAGGTTTCCGATTAATAATATTATGTTTTTTTAATATTAGAAATTATAATATTTTATCAATAATATTTTTATTAGTTGAATACTATCGATAGATATGGAATTTATTGACCGAGTCGGTAAAGATGTAATCGGCAAAATGATGAACATTCCCGAACTAAAAGATTTTCAAGTTGATGAATTGGAGAAAATTACTTTAGGAAAGTTGCGTAAAAATAACAGAACTATGATGGGTTGTTGCAGATTTAAGAAAAATAGTAGATGGGTGCGAAAAAATAGCAAAGGAGATATTATAGCAAGAGGTAAGGATTTTTGGCCATATGCCAATACTCTTGGACCCAGTGATGTAAGAAGAATAGATTTACATCCAGACTTGCTCCATTATAAATGGGAACGATTAGCAGCAAGTGTACTTTATCATGAATATTTGCATGCACTTGGATTTAGGCATTGCTCAACATTTAGAAAATTGGAATCGTTGTGGCCCGATAAAGATGCAGTTTTGGGAACTAGATTAGTTAAATTGAAGTCTCCAATGTATAATTCATGGATAAACAGATTATTGGAAAATTAAAAAAATATGCAAAAACTAAATTTCATTTAAATCACCTTCTTCTAACATAATTCTAAATTCAAATATTGATTGGATGCGTTTTGAAGTATTATCAGGGATAGTGGCTAAATTTACAAGTTCACTAAGCCATGATGGATGGCCCAACTCGGTAATTTTTTTTGTTCTATAATCACTCGAAAATATGCCTGCATCCTCATTTGTCAATAGATGCCATAGTATTTGACCTACCCCATAAACATCTGTGAATGGCCCAGTAACTCCTCTTTCTCTTTCTGGTGGTGACCAACCCATGGTGTGGGCGCCTCCCGATTTAGAAATTCCTTCACCAGCATCTACCCCCTTAGATAGCCCAAAGTCTATCAATACAACTCCTTTTTTGGGAGATAACATGATATTATGTGGCTTTATATCTCTGTGGTAAATTGGCATATCTAGATCTGCCATATATTCTAAAACTTCACAGCATTCTGACATAAGAGAAATTATTCTTTCAAGTTTTTGTTTAAAATTACCATTTATGACTGCCTTCATTTCTTGATTTAGGCTTGTTCCTTCTATGTATTCCATTATCAGAACTTGTACTCGAACTCCATCATTATTCTCAATTAATCCCGAATCAATATATTTCGGAATACGTGGATGTTCTAATGATTTTAATATTTCAATTTCATTAATTAAAGTATCATTTACTTTGGAAGCTGAAAGTTGTCTGCTTGGGGCGGCTTGTTTCCAAACTATGTCATTTCCGGATTTGGAATCTCTTCCCAAATAAACTTCTGCAAAACCTCCATCTGCTTTTAGATGCCTAGTTGTTCGATATCGAGATTGATCTAATTGGCCAGAAAATTCTGTTGATTTAGAGTCAGTCCCGGCACTGTAATTTAGCATACCATCATGAGTTAGGTCTGCTAAAACATCTTCTAATTTTCTTCCTGTTGCTCTTGCTATATTTTCAATAACAGAGATATCCATTTCTTCAATTTTAAATGATAAATTTTGATTTGGCTTATCAGAAGTATTTGATTGAATTATGTCAGTTTTTATTTCTGTAGATTTTTGATGAACATCTTCCTTTGATCTTAATTTGGCATCCGTTTCCTTAGTTGGGTCCAAAAGTACCTCGATTACACCTAGAACTGATTCTAAACCTTCTTTTCTTGTCGGAGTTGCCACTGATTTCATCATTGCCTCTGATATTTTTAATTTCAATGAGGATAGTCTTCTCAGAGATGATGCAGGACTTTTCTTTGATAAAATAACTATTTCATCCGCAAGATTTTCAAAATATTCTACAGAGATTGGAGTCAAGGGAAAGGATTTTTCATATTCTCCGGACTTCCAAATTCCATTATTCATTATACTTCCATCCGAATTGTATAAAATTCCTTTTCCATCATATTTTCCATCCTTGAATTGGCCCTCATAATGGCTACCATTTGCATAATAATATACTCCATCACCATTTTGTAAATCATTTTGATATAATCCTTCATACCTATCTCCGTCAGCGCCAAAGAAAATTCCAATTCCTTGCATCTTACCTTTTGCATATTGACCTTCATACCGGTCCCCATCCGCAAAATAATACATCCCAAATCCATCCCTTATTCCACCTAAATAATTACCTTCATATCTGCTACCATCAGCATAATAATATATTCCAAAGCCATTTCTTTTATCCTGAACATATTCTCCTTCATATCTACCTCCATCGGCATAATTGAAAATACCTTGTCCTTGCCTTTTACCCTGATAATATTCTCCATCATAGCCCCCTCCATCGGCTGTAAAATCAATTCCTTTTCCGTGACGAATTCCATCAATGAATTCACCTTCATATCGATCTCCATCCGTACTATGGAATATTGCGCGACCCGACATTTTACCTTTTTTGAATTCTCCCTCGTATCGGTTACCATTGGAGAAATAATAGTTGCCAAAGCCATCCATAGAATCATTATTGAATTCTCCCTCATATCTATCTCCTTTTTTGTCTGTATCGGCTAACCAATAATAGATTCCTTGGCCATGACGCCTTGCATTCTTGTAGCCACCTTCATATCTATCTCCATCTTGATCGTAATAAACTCCTTGGCCATGTCTACTATCATCTTTATAATCGCCTTCATACCGACTGCCGTCTGAATAATAGTATATTCCTTTCCCGTCAGAACCACCATTCTTGTATTCTCCTTCATATCGACTTCCATCTGAATAGAAATATATTCCCTGACCATGCCGAGCCCCATCTTTGTATTCTCCTTCAAACCTCCCTCCATCTGAACTAAAGTAAACACCTTTGCCATATTTTTTCCCATCTTTATATTGCCCTTCGAATCTACCACCATTTGCATCATAATGTACACCTGGTCCGTTGGCTAATCCCATCAAATATTGGCCTTCATGGCGCCCTCCATCCGAGCGATAATATGTCCCTTTACCATGCCTATTCCCGTTGAGGTATGAACCCTCATATCTGTCTCCGGATATGCCATAATAAATTCCGGGACCCTCTCGCATATCTTCTTTGAATTCACCTTCATATCTATCTCCAATAGCATAATAATGTATTCCTTTTCCATGCCTCATGTTTTCTTTGAATTTGCCTTCATAGCGGCCACCATCTGCATAATAAAATATCTTTTTTTCTATTTTTTTACCTTTTTTACTTTTCTTGGTAATTGAATATATTCCTTGGCCATGCCTTTTTCCATTTTTGAAGCCCCCTTCATAACGGCCCCCATCGGCATAATTAAAAATTCCTTGACCATGCCTTTTTCCATTTTTGAAAATACCATTGTAAACATCCCCATTATTATAATAATGGATGCCTTTGCCATTACGTAAATCTCTAGAAAATTCTCCTTCGTAATGACCGCCATTAGCAAAATGATAATTACCTAATCCATCCCTTAGTCCAATCTTAAAATAACCTTCATAGCGACTTCCATCCGAATAATAAAAAATACCATTTCCATCCCTAAGGCCATTCTTGAAATCACCTTCATAACGGCCTCCATCATGGTAATGAAATACTCCTTTACCATGCATCTTACCTCCAGAGTCCCTTTCTCCAGAATATCCTAAGGGACTATGGGTCACGTTCTACGGTTAAAGCATACAGTCTTAACTTTGACTGAGGGGAAAATTAACATTATGATTCAAAAATTAAAAAGATATTTCTAAAGGTATTAAATTATAATTATTTAACTATGAACTTAATCCATTGGAAAAAAATGTTACTATGTTATTCTTATATTCATCTGATTCTCCCCAAATAGCGTCTACATGCCCTCTAGATGGTACATACCATGTTGAAATATTGCCATCAACATCATTCATTCTCTCTTCAAAGTTTTGTGAGTGCACGATGGAAACTCTTGGGTCTTCCATTCCATGAGTTAAGAATACTGGCCTGGAGTCTGAATTTAGAGCAGCCTCCATTGGCGATCTTGCATCTAATTCTACGCCTACTAACCAACCACCGACAGTAATTGCAGGTCCAGCAAAAATTTGAGGATATCCGAGTCTACCTAATTCATTTTTTACAAGCAATGGAAAATCTAGAACTGCGCTATCTAACCACATAGCCCCTATACCAGATTCTTCTGCAAATGCTATTGCTGCTCCACCGCCTGCTGAAAATGCTGCCATACCAACCTCGCCGGGCATGTACTCTTTTTCGGAGACTAACCAATCATAAGCTCCTAGTAAGTCATTATATTCTATTTGTCCGACTGCAAAATAATCATCAACAACATCACTTTCTCCATAATTTCTAAGATCAAAAGACAATGTATTAATGCCGCCCTCAGAGAGATAACTTTGCATCAATAACATTTCCGGTTTACATTTTCCGTTGATCGGCATCCCATGAGTTTGGATCACAACTGGTGCTTCGGAATCAACCTCAACATACCAACCCCTGAGAGAAATCTCGGAATTTCCACGGGGATTAAAGGTAATATTTTCATATGAATCCATTTGTAAATTTGAAACATCAAAATCTCGACGAATGTTTATTCTTTCTTCAGAATCATTATATGGCTCGAAACTATTCCAATCATCATTTGTTGTCCAATTATCAGGAGTGTTATTTGACCAAATTCCACATCCTGGATTGATTGACAATGATGCAGATGCCACTGCATAGCCTATACCAACATATGCAGTAGATAACACAAAAATAATGATTAAACTTATTGCAGTTATTCTTTTTTTATTTAGACTAGAAAATGTAGACAAGACGAGTTCCATTGATACCTTGGCTAAGGCATAAATAGATTAAATTTACTCGGCATTATTCCCATGGATCAATTCTAATTACATGATTAATAAGTATTTTTGAAGATCCGGAAGATTTGGCATTTTCTTCTGCCTTTACTAACATTCTCCTCAGCCAACCAAGCATCATAAATGTTTTAGTTTTCTCAAAATTTAATTCAATTTCTGCAAATTTTCCAGAATGGATATTTCCTTGCAAATCTTCTTGTAATTCTGCTGCATGATCGTAATACACCAGTAACAAATCTTCTAATGCTTCATCCTCTATTTTCATGCTGATGAGATTTTTAGCCATTGATTTTATGTTAAAGGTAGTCAGTATTGCCCCATTAAAAGTAGCATCAATATCAGATTTAGAAAGATTATTTTCTTTACCAAGAATATCGTCATTATTATCTCCTAATTCTTCAAAATCTCCATTTAAAGATTCTAAAGCTGTATCTAAATGACGAGGTTTTATTGTATTCATTTTATCTTGATCTGCATTATCTGACGCCAACAATAATAATTTTAAGAGATAATTTTCAAGATTCTCATTAACAGAAACTACTGCTGCACTTCCAACTGAATCTAGTTTTTTTACATTATTAATCATCATCCCCCTAGTCCTATTGAATCCCAGCCTAGTGCGATTAGGGTCACCTAATGTCTTGCGTTCAGGATCAATAGATATCGTTGCTTCTTCCATATCTGAAGTAATCCTTCGTAATTCATAACTTAGTAAATCTACTAGTTTAGATTTAACATCTCCTGATATACGCTTGTCGACACCCATTCCCTTTGCCACTTCTCCGATATGAGAAGTTGCCCACGGCTTTGCCATATGTAATGGAAGAGAGTTTCTTACTTGAATTATCTTACTTAATTGAAATAAAATTTAAAGGGGTTTACGTATGTTTATTTTCGACGCAAATATTAGTATCATTAAAGTTGAAGGTAATAAAAAGTTTGGTAACGATTTTTCAGATATTTCTTGATCGGATTCTTCCTGAACAGGAGATGGAGATTCAGCAATTATTGGTTTAACAATAACAATTCCTTCCATTCCCATTAATTCATGAGGTTCGCATATGTATGTGTAAGTACCATTAGTACCAACTTCAAAAATAAAGGAATAATCTACATTGGTTTCTGGATTGCCAGAATCAAAAATACCATTTTCTTCCACTGCATTATGTCCTAATATTTCATCACTCCAAAAGAATCGTAATTCTTGAGTCTCATAAATTGTAACTTCTGAGGGAGTAAATCTAAAATTTGTACTGTCAACCGTTACTATCACTGGTTCATAATCAGTAGTTGTCAGAGAATTATTACTGAAATCACCATTCACTGTGATAATTGGAACTAAAAAGCAAAATAGAATTGTAGCTATTAATGAACGTACCACATAAAACCTTAGACGGGTATAGTCTATGAAGGGATGTTTTTTTATAAATTTGATATATCGAAATGATTATCTAAAATTTGGATAATATTTTCACAGTTTTTATTAACATCAAACAATGTGTTATCTGAAGTATAAATCAATAATGATTCCCCATTATTTGGTTGTTCTTTGGGTTTCTGATATGCACATATTGCATTTGTATTAATTCTAGTAGGGCCAACTTCAGTTTCAACTAATATCCACATGTTCATAAAGCCGACCCGATTAAAATTTGGTTTTAATGATTGGCATCATAAGTATAGTATTGAAATCATCATTTATTTCAATTTTATAAATTTAGGCATGGTAGCCAAATCCAAATATATATTAAAAAGATACAAGAAAATAATAAATTCCCTGGGTAATACACAATGAGCGATTATTTGTTGCAGATAAACAAGGCACTTGACCAATATAAAAAGTAATCAAAACTTGAATAAGTAATGGAATTTACATTAGCTTTTTATTCATCATATTACCAATAATTAAAAATATATAAATTGTATAAAAATTTAATTATTTTAATCGTTTATTTTCCATAGCAGAATTTCTTAATAAAAATTCAATTTGAGAATTAAATGATCTTAAATCATCAGCGGCCCATTTCTGTAAAACTCTATGCAAGTTCGGATCTAAGCGAAGAAGGATTTTCTTTTTTTCCGACAGCATTTTAATCCAACTTAGTACAAAGTTCCAGTATTAATGACAGGGGTAGTATCAGTTTCTGAGCAAAGGACAACTAGAAGATTACTTACCATAGTTGCTTTCTTTTCTTCATCCAATTCAATAATATTCTTTTCGCTAAGTTGCTCTAGGGCTAGTTCCACCATTCCAACTGCACCTTTTACAATCTCACTACGTGCTGCTACAACTGCACTTGCCTGTTGCCTACGCAACATAGCTTGTGCTATTTCTTGTGAATATGCGAGATGGCTTATGCGAGCTTCAAGCACTTCAATTCCTGCTCTCTTTAGTCTATTTTCTACAGATTGTTGTAATTGCATTGCGATTTCTTCTTGGTGACTTGAGAGTGCTATGCCGCCAACATCTTTGTCTTCAATAACATCATATGGATACTTTGTAGCCATGGCCCTTAATGCTGCTTCGCTTTGAATTTGCACATAATTATTATAATTATCAACTTCAAACAACGCTTCTGCTGCATCAAAAACTCTCCATACTACTACAGCGGCTATTTCAACTGGATTTGCATTGACATCATTTACTTTCAACATCTTTGATTCAAAGTTTCTGATTCTTAATGAAATTCCTGTCTTTTGATACAGAGGATTTAGAAGAAAGCGGAACCCTTCAATTCTCACTGTACCTGAATATTTACCAAAAAATTGTAATGCTTTTGCTTCATTTGGTTGAATAATCATGTAACTGTTCGTATATATCATCCATAATGGGCCAGTAATGATTATTAATACACTTAAATTAGATACCCAGATTAAAATTATTAAATTAAATAATCCCAATAGAATATGCAATATTAAACCTATGAAACCATTTAGAGTGTTTTTTTCGATATCTTTTATTAATTCTTCTTTTCTAATTACAGTATCCGACATAATATTATCTTAATTACACCTAGTAGGGCCACAATTATAAAGATATCTAAATAATATCATATTAGTATCATATTTTAACAAATATTTTATTTTTAATAATACGTAGAAATAATAAAATATGAAGTAGATTTACGAGCGTCTCATGGTAGAGCAAATACAAGGAATCATAGTAGTTAATACCGAAACAATTCCTGGAAAACTAATAACTGAAAGTTTTGGAGTAGTTTCTGGTTCAACAGTTCGGGCAAAGAATATCGGCAGAGACATTACTCAAGGATTGAAGAATATTATGGGAGGTGAACTCCATAAATATACAGAATTATTGGAAGAATCTCGAAAAGAGGCTATGAGTAGAATGGTTTCTGATGCTATGGCAAGAGGGGCCAATGCAATAGTCAATGTTAGATTTGCAACTTCAGCAGTTACAACTGGAGCGGCAGAATTATTTGCTTATGGAACTGCTGTCAAGATTGAATAACTAATTAGGTGATTTTAATGATCGGAGAGTTATTAGGAATCTTGTTAATTTTATTTGGAATTTTCTGGATAGCGTTAGGTTTAATTTGGGCAATTGCATACCCAACCCTCCTTATTTGGGGGCTTGTATTTAGTGGCAAAAATCTTGATGAAATGATTGCAAACACTGTAGAAAGAGAAACTGAGATTATATCAAAAAATGGGAAGGATCTGTTATCAAATATTGACGGAGGGTACCGTAAAGACGTCAAATCCTCAGGCATAGTATGGGCTGGAGCTGTGTATGGGCCAAGTCATTGGCACCTACTTAGAGGATTTTTAAATAATATAGTCGGAGGTTCAGTAGATATTTTTCAGAAAGTAATATCTGCTGGGAGGGCTGAATCCATGCAAAGACTAAGAGAAGTTGCAATTAATGAAGGGTGGGACGAAGTTATTAATGTAAGAATTGATACTTCTCCAATGACTCCTGCATCTCAAAAAAAGGGACTTAAAGCAGTTGAAGTTTTTGCATATGGGACTGGCATCAAATATTCTTGACATATTTAATCACAGTTTTCAATACACATGTGTTACTCGGACATATATCTGACACGGCCCCTTTGTGGGATATGGAGTCGGAGGTTTACATTAATGCAAAATCCAATTACACGCATAGAGCCACAATTAGCTGCACGTTTGGCTAAACAAAGTTATCATCTCGTTGGAGAACATGGAGGAGTAAAAGTATGCCACTGGACTAAACAGAGTTTGATTGCAGATAGGTCATGCTACAAAGGTACATTCTATGGCATTCAAAGTCATGGTTGCATGCAGATGGCACCAAATGTAGATACTTGCAATCTTGCATGCACGTACTGTTGGAGAGAACCTCATTCCGATACTCTAAACAAAATTGATGATGATCCATATGAGTTGTTTTTACAATCTGTAAAGGCTCATAGAAGATTGATTACAGGTTTCGGCGGACACCCGAATGTCCCAAGAGAAAAATGGCTTGATGCCCAAGATCCTAAGCATGTTGCTATTTCCCTTAATGGTGAGCCGACGCTGTATTCAAGATTGAGCGAGTTTCTAGAAATTTGTCACCAACATGGGGTTTCTACATTTTTAGTCACGAATGGCAGTTTGCCAAAAGTAATTGAGAATTTAGATACATTGCCTACTCAATTATATGTTAGTGTAGATGCACCAAATAAGGAAGTTTTCGATCGGATATGTAAACCGAAATTCGATACAAACGCATTTCATAAATTAGAACAAACTTTGGAAATTTTACCTTCATTAGATACTAGAACAGTGTGCAGACACACACTAATAAAAGGTGAATCTTTAGGTCATGAGAAAGATTATGCGAGGCTTGATAATATAGCTGATCCTATGTTTATTGAGGCAAAAGGGTACGTACATGTTGGTAAAAGCCAGAATAATCACACCATAGAAAACATGCCAAATCATACCGAAGTTATGGATTTTTCAAATAAATTAGCAAAGCTTGTTGGAAGAGAAGTCCTCTCAGAGAGAAGCGAAAGTAGAGTTGCATTAATAGGAAAGGAAATGATTCCAGTGACATTACCAATAAAAATTCGAGATTTGCCGAGTGATTTAGGAATAGCAAAACCTCAAAAATTTTCATTACCCCAGGTTTGATACTATGAATAAAAATATAATTAGTATATTTATTGTTTCTATATTTTTAATTTCACCTTTGTCAGGATGCTTGGCGAATGAAAATAAAACTAATAAAATAAATGATGAACAACATTGGTTACCCGATGTCGAAGACAGAGCAGATATGATTTACAAAAACGATGATGTATTCAGCCGTGTTTCTATCAATGGGACTTATGAAATAGATGAAGTTAGATCAAAATATATTTCTGTCCCTGAGATAACTCTTACAGATGGAGGAGCAGGATTAACTGGAGATGCGGCAGTCCACATGGGTCTATGGCTACCTAAGATAGAAGGGTGTGATATGGATGCAGAAAATATTGAAGATAGATGTAAAGTTCCAATTATCGCAGAAATAGGCCCATATTATGATGATGGAGATGTTGACGCTCTAACGCCTGCAGATCGCCTGGGCCGGTTTTTAATTGAGAATTTAGTTCCTCATGGATATGGAATAGCTCAAGTTTCAGTATTTGGAACTGGGGAATCAAATCATTGTATGGATCTTATGGGGCTCGACGAACAAGAAGGAATTCATGCAGCTGTCGAATATCTTGGTACTGCATCTTTTTCCAATGGAGCAGTTGGAATAATTGGTAAATCATATGACGGATCTACTCCTTGGGAAGCTGCAGCAATGGGCTCTGAATATCTAAAAACAATCATCCCAATGTCCGGACTTATTGGAGCTCATGATTTGATGTGGAGAAATGGAAGTATGGAAGCAAGAGGAGCAATAATGCATAATGGAGTTTATGGTAGCTTTGGATTGGATGGCAATCTTGATGATTCTCAAAATGCATGTGAAGGATATTTGGAAGGATATTATGCTGGCCCCGCAGCATATCTATCTGGCGATAATCTAGCATGGACTGGCAGTGACTATTGGGGAGAAAGAACTTTTTTAGATAGGGCTTTACAAAATTATAATGGCTCAGTATACATAATACATGGAATGCAAGATTGGAACGTTGATCCGCATATGGCATTTCCAACCCATAATATCTTGATTGAACACGGATTTGATGTCAAAGGACTTTATGGTCAATGGGGTCATGATTATCCTGATAGAGAAAGTGGCCATTCAGGGCTATCGAGTGGAAGGGGTGCAGAAGCATTTCCACACACATTAAGATGGGATTGGGCAGATGATTTGCTAGAATGGTTTGATTATTATCTGAAAGATGAGGGGCCAGCACCTAGACTGATAGCAGAAATTCAAGATAATATGGGTTCATGGAGAGTCGAAAATGAATATCCTCCGAAGGATAAAGATTGGATAAATTATGACATGGATACTTGTAATGTAATAGAAGGTGGTGAGTTAGTAACGTCCAGTTCATCATTGACAATCGAATGCCCAACATTCGAAGAAGAGATTAGAATTATTGGAACACCAATATTTCATGTTCAAGCAACTACTTCGCTTCTATCGACTAGTGGGCACCTCTTTGTTGAGATGGTGCAGTCCAGTAATGGAATGCACCTGGGTCATGCAGTTATGGACTTAAGATTTTTTGACGGAGGAAAAGAAGGTCAAGTTTTGAATCCAGGGCAGACAGTAATAGCTAAGATGGAATTTTTTGGAATGGATGTAATAATACCCGAAGGTGATGGTATTCAATTAATAATATCTCAGACTGGAGAAGACTATATTCCTAGCCCAGTATCGACTTTTCCGGTAACATTAGGACTGGATGTATCTTCAATTCTTGGCTTGTCAATAGTAAATCGGACATGTTCTGATTTATTCCTACCGCCAATGCATGAACCGTACACTCAATGCTCTTGATTAGATAATTTCATGGGAAAGGTTTGAGTCAAATACTCATATTCATCGATATGAATTGGTTAAACCTAATTGCTAAAGGAATTTTTAGTGGTGCGATTATAGTATTTGCAAGTGAGATGGCTAAAAAATCTGCAATGTTTGGAGCATTGATAGTATCAATACCACTAGTCAGTATACTTTCTTTAATTTGGCTTTATGATGATACTAAAGATGTAATTGAAGTAGCAAATTTTGCGGAGAGTATTTTGTGGTTAGTATTGCCTTCAACCTTATTATTCATTTTACTTCCATATTTACTTAGAAGAGGTTTGAGTTTTGAAAGTTCTATGGCTATAGGAGTTAGCGTTACAATAATTGCATATTTAATTAGTATTTACGTAGCGGCAACGTATTCCGATATATCCTAAAAATTACTTCTTTGCAGCCAAAGGTTGCCTCCAACCTTGCCCAAACGACCGATTTGAAACACGAGGTGCGGGAGGCATTTGCCACCTTTTGTGTTCATTAGATTTCATTTTTTTAAGTATCCAAGAGACTGTTTTTTCATCAAATTCTGTATTTACTATCCCTCTTTCAATCCAATCTTCTAAAATTTTATCAAGTACTTCATAAGGAGGCAAGGAATCTTGATCTTCTTGATTGGGTTTCAATTCAGCAGATGGAGGCTTTAGGATAGTAGATTCAGGAATAGGCGGTTCTTTGCCGTTATCTCTGGCTTCTTCATTGATTAATCTGGCTATTCTATATACTTCGGATTTGTATAAATCTCCAATGGGCGCGTATCCTCCACACATATCACCATATAGAGTACAATAACCAATGGCTAATTCTGATTTATTACCAGTTGCTAATGCCATCCCTCCATATGCATTAGCATAGGCCATAACAGTCAAACCTCTAAGTCTGGCCTGTATATTTTCAAGATAAATATCATTAACACTAGAGTCGTCAATTGGGATTAATTTATTCAAATATTTTTCAGAAATATTTTGTAAATCAGAGAGTTCCAATTGGTGAAAGTGGGCTCCAAGGGATTTTATTAAAATCATAGCATCATCTTTGGAATGGCCACTAGAGTAACGCATTGGCATAGAAATTCCATGAACGGCATCGGGACCTAATGCTCTACATGCAATTGCGGCGGTGACAGCTGAATCTATTCCTCCACTTACTCCTAAGACTACTGATTTGATATCAGATTTATTGCAATAATCCCTTAATCCAATAGTAATTGCTTCTAAAATATCTAAATCGCCACCTATATTTTTAGATTTATCATTAATAGAAAAAATCTTAGCATCTTTAAAAATACACTCATCGCCGTTAATTTCAATAATTTTAGAATTTTTTGGCATGTCTAAATTTACTAAAATTATTGCTTCTTTCCAAGCGGGACCTTGTATAACATCTCCATTAGGCCATGAGATAATGGATCTCCCATCAAATATTAAATCATCATTTCCTCCTACTTGGTTACACATCAGATATGGATGATTCAAAGATACTGCTGCGGACCTAACTACATCTAACCTCATATCTTCCTTATCTGCATGATATGGTGAAGCTGAAAGGTTTATTGAATATGATAACGAATCATGTGCGTTGGATAGTTGTGCTATCGGATCGTCATCATAATCACTAGGAACATGTCCAGAGTGTTGCCATGCATCTTCACAAATTGTAATACCTAATTTCATAAGGTTGGGATCTTCAATTATTGATATACCATTACCTTTTTCAAAATATCTTGCCTCATCAAATACATCATAAGTAGGCAAGAGTTGTTTTCTGTATAAATTTTTTATTTTTCCATTTCCGCTACAATAAATTACACCATTTGAGGGCAGATTATTTGATTCCATTGGACCCATTGGACTCCCAATAAGGATTGGAATTGGCGATACTATTCTTGCTATAGCTTGCTCACAGCGTTTAACAAAATCTTTTTCCAAAAGTAAATCTCGCGGTGGATATCCGCAAATTGCTAACTCGCTAGTCATAGCCATAGTTGCACCATTTTCAACTGCAATAGCAGCTAAACGAGATATTTCGGACGAGTTATGTGTTATATCTCCAACAATAGAGTTGAGTTGTAGCAGCGCGACGACACTCATCAATTGGTCAACATAAGTTATGACATTCAAGTCTACCGATATAAATCTATAATCTGATCTCTGGTCCGGCCCTGACTTGTTTATCCACAACACTAAAACCTTCTGCACGACTGAAGGATGCTAATTTTGCAATAAATAATGCTGGAAAAGACATGATACTAACATTATATGTGAAAACGTATTCGTTATGTATTTGCCTTACATCCGCAAGTTCCTGTTCAATTCTCTCTAGTTTTCTCAATATGTCTTTTATTGCAACAATTGCATCTAAATCGGGATATTGCTCAATAACTCCCCTTATTGACATTGTTGCACCAGCAAGAATGCCATTAGCTTCTGATAACTTAGGCATATCATAATTTCTTCCTGGCATATCCTTTGATTGTTCACGATCCCCTCTTGCTCTTGCAAAGGATTTCCATATTTCTTTTTCGTGATCAAGTTGTCCTTTTGCCATATCGACAGCGTCTTCAATCAGATCAAATCTTTCTTGTAATATAGTATCTATATTGTCTTCGCCTTTTTCCACTTGTAAATTTAAACCGGTTAGCCTATTGTAAGTGCTGTATGCCCATAAAAATATGAGACCTAAAATAGTCCCTATAAAGCATGCTGAAGTGAGTAATAGTATACTAAGCGAATCTTCCATCACTATCTCATAGAGGGCCATCATTATTGAATATTTACTAATTTAAAAACTACTTAATAAGAATGAATAAAATGTAATTGATATAATTAAAGTCAAATTTAAGCCTGGAATTAACAGATATTCGATATTGCTACGAGAATTTGCCAATACTGCTAATTCACTGCCTCTTTCAAGCCTAGCTTCATTGGTCGCCCCATCTACTCCAATTACTTCTAAAAGACGATTTTGAACATGTTCGTTGTTGAGGATTTCTGATTCACCTATCTCTATTTGTTCCTTGTCGTCTCTATTTTTAGGATCTCTTGGTTTCGCGTAACCAATTAGGTAACATGGATCTCCGATTGCCAAACCAAATAAAGTCCATTTATGTTTCAAAATTCTACCACCATTCCAAGTTCTATGAAACGTACCTTGATATAAATCATAATCAAAAAAATTGTGAGGGCATTCCCATCTCGCGATATATTGTCCTAAATTATGTGATTTAAAGGTACCAGGATGGACCAATACGCCACCTGTTCCGTCGTGTAAAACATAAGAGTAGTTTCCAGAATCAGATTCCACTGTGTGCCAAGTTTGTCTTTTTTCTGTCTTAGTATTGCCATTTTTATCTGTTACGACATGAGTAGTTTCCACCAGTATTTCATAATTCCAATTCCATAATGTTAGATTGTCTACTGCCCGGGAATAATCTCTGCCGACGTATACAGTGGGAGGTTTTGATTGCCAGTATCTTACTTGGCCGACCAATTCGATGTTTCCCGCCGTCATGGATCGTATGTATGAAGTCGGAGTTTCAATAGTATCTGAAATTCTCCTACTTAGAACTATAGAATAAAAAAACCAAATTAAAGATAAAATTAAAGGAGCGAATATTGAAAAATATTTTATTAAATAAAATTTATATATATTATCATCGGAATCTTCTGTTAATTTCCATTCAATATATTCCAATGATAATCCTTCACTTATTATTAAGTAAATAATTGGAAATAAATTTACTAATATCATTATAGAAATTATCCCATAGGTGGAAATTTCAGCTGGTTTTGGAGTTCCTATCAAATTGGGATGTTCTAGTATGGGGCCTGTGTCATCCGGGCCATATTTTCTTTTTTTATCCCAATATTTTTCTCCTGGAGATTTGAATACCCAACCTCTATCATCTGAAGTTGGTTTGTGAATCCATTCTCGCTTCCAAAAGTCAGTTAATTCGGAGCCTGCTTCTGATCTAATTAAATAATCTCTTGGCTTTGTATTCTGACGAATCTCTTGTAATTTTCTTTTTAATTGTGTTGGGGCTACACACAATATCAAAGTACTACCTAAAATTAATATTAATATTGGCATTATTAGTGAATCTATAGTAAATGAGGCCTGTTCTATATGGATTAGATAATATATGCTAGCATGTAGTATTAATCCAATCATGACTAGTATGATTCCTAAAATCCAAATTAATATATGCCAATTTTTTAATGGAATTGTCACATCTAAAAATCCAGCATCCAAAAATATTTCATTTGAATCATTCACCATATCTGCCTCATAGTATGTGGCATAATTAAGTTTAGTGGACAATATTAGTGACAAGATACGCCATATTTTTCTAATCTCCAATAATTATATGGCCAAGGAGTAAGAAATCCAACTATTAGCATCAATGGAATTGCAAAATAATTTAATCCTAATTCGCCCTTAGTGAATAATAAATCCGTTATTTCCATAGATATTTCCATGAATAACATGGAAATAAATGACATCCCAAATGCTGTTGAAAGAGCATTTCTAAAATCCATTTGGCCCTTCATTAGTAGAAGAGTTTCCAATATTACACTGGTAGAAAGACCGTTTATTAATGGAAGTATAGCAAACATAATCCAAATCTTACTTCCAATAGTTAGTCCCTCCGTAATTCCAGAATAGGAATAATATGCCAATGTTCCAAATTCTCCTATGGAACAACCAATTAAACACCATTTGGTATTGTTTGCAGATTGTTTCCAAGTTGCCATATTTGACCAATCAAAATTGCTATTTGAGATTTTTCCGTCTACAGAATACCCAATTTTTAATATCTCATTAATCATTACTTCTTTTTCTACTCCTGAATGTGTAATTATTGCAATGCCGCTTTCATGAGAAACATTCGCATCAGAAACTCCATCTAAAAATTCCAAAGATTCTTTAATTCTGCTTGAACATCCGTCGCAAGTCATTCCTTGAATCGATATGGTAATCGATTCGGTCATAATTACCCGTACATATGATGGTTATTCAATACTACTAAAAACATATATCCAATTAAAAGAGTATGTTCAATACAATGAATTGTTCCGCACCGTTTGATGGTAGTACCTAACTCACCTGGAGAGCTCAATCCAGTTGCACTGGAGAATTCCCTGATGCAGACATGGAATGAAGAGAAAACTTTTGAGAAATCAATTGATAATAGAAAGGTGAATACTTCTCCTTTTACCTTCCTAGAGGGCCCTCCCACTGCAAACGGTAAGCCAGGAATACACCATGTTTTATCCCGCCTTTACAAAGATATGGTGTGCCGCTGGAAAACGATGGAGGGCCACATTGTTGAGCGAAAAGGTGGATGGGATACGCATGGCCTACCAGTAGAAATTGAAGTCCAGAAAAAACTTGATTTGATGTCAAACGAGGCAATAGAAGAGTATGGAATGGAAAAGTTCAATCAAAAATGCAAAGAAAGTGTTTGGGAATATGAAGAAAGCTGGAGAGAGATGACCGAAAGAATGGCTTTTTGGGTTGATATGGATAATCCATACATTACTCTTCATGATGAATATATAGAATCTGCATGGTGGTCCCTAAAACAAATGCATGACAAAGGATTACTTTTTAGAGGACATAAAGTTCTCCCATATTGCCCACAAACTGGGACTAGTTATTCAACCCATGAAGTATCTCAGGGATACAAAGAAGTATCAGAACCTGCAGTTTTCATAAAATTCAAACTTGTAGGTGAAGATGCATCTATACTTGCTTGGACTACTACGCCATGGACACTTCCTGGAAATGTTGGTTTGGCAGTGGGGCCAGACGTAACTTACTGTAGAATTAGAGTTAATGCCAATCCTTCTGACTCGTGGAAAGGTCGAGGCGGCGCTAAGATTGGTGAAGAATTGATATTAGCTAAAGATTTACTTGGTGATGTTTTAAGGCACCATATGGAAATTATAGAAGAATTTCCAGGATCGGTTTTGGTTGGTAAATCATATTCTCCGATATTTCCAGATGCAATAGAAAGAGGAGATTCAGATACTGCTTGGACTGTAGTAGGTGCTGATTTCGTGACTACTACGGATGGTACTGGAGTAGTTCATACTGCAGTAATGTATGGTGAGGATGATTATAATTTAGGGATGAAAATGGGATTTCCGGCGCAACACACAGTTGGCATGGATGGTAAATTTATATCTGGGACTCATGATATTTTGGATGGACGATATGTTAAAGAATGTGATTCAGATATAATTGATTTACTTGAAAAAGAGGATAAATTATATCGTGAACACATATATACACACGATTATCCTCATTGTTGGCGCACAGATCATCCACTTCTTTACTATGCAATGGATAGTTGGTTTGTTCGTATGACAGCCGTTAAGGGCAAAATAATTCAATATAATTCAGAAGTAGAATGGGCTCCTGATTGGACTGGTTCAGGGAGAGTTGGAGAATGGTTACGAAATCTCAAAGATTGGGCAATAAGTAGAGAAAGATACTGGGGCACACCCATACCAGTTTGGATATGTCAAGACTGTGGTCACGAACATTGTATTGGAAGTATAGAAGAAATGAATGATTTGAAGACATCAGAATCTCCTACACCTAAAGAATTACATCGCCCTTTTGTAGACCAAGTCAAATTACATTGCACTGGTCCGAATTGTAATGGTGAGATGATTCGTGAACCCTATGTTATGGATTGCTGGTTTGATTCGGGATGTGCTTTCTTTGCACAATGGCATTATCCATTTGAAAATGAAGATAAATTTGCAGGTAGTTTTCCAGTGGATTATATTTGTGAAGCTGTTGACCAAACTAGAGGTTGGTTTTATTCTTTATTAGCAGTATCTACTGCAGTTTTTGATAGTATTTCATACAAAAGATGTTTATCTCTTGGTCATATTTTAGATAATGAAGGAAAGAAGATGAGTAAATCAAAAGGCAATGTCGTTAATCCTTGGGATCATTTCAACAAAGAAGGTGCAGATGCAATTAGATGGTATATGGTAACTCAAAGTGCACCTTGGAATCCTATGAATTTTGACCCAAATGGAGTAAGAGAGACTTATGGTAAAATGTTTTTAACTTTATGGAATGTTCATAGATTTCATTCAGACTATGCGGCATTAGATGGTTTTGACCCTGAAAATAAAGATGGTTGGATCGAAGTTGATTCAAGAAGCCAATTGGACAGATGGATATTGTCCAAAATTAGTAGAGTTGCCGAGACTTTTGATGATAATTTTACTACCTGGGAATTTCACAAAGCAGGAAGAGAATTAGAAAGCTTTGTTGTAAATGATTTATCTAACTGGTATGTAAGAAGATCTAGAAGGCGATTATGGGACGAAGTTGATAGTAATGACAAACGTGCATGTCAACATACTTTGCATGAGGTTTTAACAGTAGTTTCAAGATTAATGGCTCCAATTTCTCCATTTATGGCAGATAGAATTCATCGTGACTTAAATGGATTTTCTGTTCATTTAGCAGATTGGCCCCTTGGCTCCGAATTAGTTGAGCGAAATTTACCTCCGCAAGATTATGCACTTGAGCAGCAGATGAAATTAGTCAGAGATATGGCTGAAGCAGGTCGGCGCATAAGAGTCGATTCTGAGCGAAGACAGAGACTACCTTGCCGTAATGGATGGATAATTGGAGGTCCAGACATATCTGAATTTCATGATATCCTATCTGAAGAATTGAATGTTCAGAATTTAACTACTGAGAGTGATTTAGATAAGTTTCAAAAAGTGGTTTTACTACCAAATAGAAAAGTCTTAGGATCAAAATGTAGATCGGATTTACCTGCAGTTTTGAGAGAGTTAGAATTAGTCGAACCGGATTCATTTTTATTAGAAATTCAAGCCGGTATCGCTGCATTAGCCGGATACGACATATCTATGGAAGATATTACAATAAAACGGGTAGAAAGAGATGATTATTCTGCTTCTACACTTTCAAATACGGATATAGGAGATGTTACGTTAATTCTAGATATGCATACTGATTCAAACTTACTTTCTAAAGGATTGGCAAGAGATATTATTAGAAGGATTCAATCAAAGAGAAAGGATATGAATTTAGATGTTGAAGCAATGATAGAATTGGATGTATGGATTCAAGGACTTGAATTAAATGCTGAAGATTGGACCCATATTCTGACTGAGACCAGAGCAGGTACATCATCCCTAAATAAGGGAGAAATACCTATTGATTCTGATAAATTTAGTGTAGATGGCGTAAATATTTTCTTTAACACAACTTCATAATACCTGACTTACCCCCAAGGACGTGAAACAATCAGTGATTAGGCTTTATGGAATATATCATGCAGATGGGGGCATAATTGGTGAATTATCATATGTGATTGGTAAATTTAGAGGAACCGCTCATTGCTCTTTATGTGACATAACACATAACAAAATATCAGCAAAGAAAGAGTGGAAAGAATTGGTAAATAACCTGGGAGCCCCTATAGAACTTCTTCATTTAAATGAAAGAAGTAATGAATTAATGGAAGTTTCAGATAATAAAACTCCATGTATAGTATCCAAAGTTAATAATAAGTTAGAAATTATAATTACCTCAGAAGAATTAGATATATGTAAAAAATCCGTAGATAAATTTAAAGAAATACTTAATGATAAGTTATTAAAAATATAGTTTATTAATAATTATTCTATAATGTGATTCCAAAGCCTGCTAATAATAAAAACACTAAAACGATACCCAATATTACTAATATGGAGGGCCATTATTCATAATTAAAGCAATAATGGATAATTATTTAGTTATTTCGTCAATGGACTTATTATAACATTTAGATCAATTCACTGCAGTACTTACAGAATTTTGCATCATGATCGTGTCCTTCTTTAGAACATGATGGACATACCTGAGTACTTACTGGGCCAATTTTTGCTAGTTCAGTAGAAATTATTCCTGTTGGAACGATAATTAGGCTATATCCCATAATCATAATAAATATTGCCAATATTTTTCCCAGAGGTGTGGAAGGGACAGTGTCGCCGTATCCAGTACTAGTTATTGTCGTTATAGACCAATAGACACTTTGTGGGATTGATGTGAATCCATTTTGAGGACCTTCGAGTAAATACATACCTGCACCACTTATGAAACATAATACTAAGACAGTAGATAGGAATACAATTATTCTAGATTTGGATTGAGTAATCGCCTTAGTAAGTACAAATGATTCATCCAAATACCTACTAAGTTTGAAAACTCTAAAGATGCGAAGAAGTCTTAAAGCCCTAATAGTAAGTAAACTTTGGAAACCCACTATTCCAGTTAATAGCGCTAAATAAGTAGGAAGTATGGCAACTAAATCAACTATCCCAAAAAAAGATTTGACATATTTTACTGGTTTTTTAACGGAAATTAATCTAAGGACATATTCAATAGTAAATAATATTGTAAAAATCCACTCTGTCACTACTAACTGGCTATGATACTTGGAATCTACAGAATCAATGCTTTCTAATGAAACTGCAATTACTGATAATAAAATAGAAATTAAGAGCGCAATATCAAAATATTTTCCGTAAGTTGTATCTGCCTCAAATATAGTTTCATGGATTTTTTCTCTAAATGAGTTAGGTGGACGGATGGCATAATCATCTACATCCATATTAACGCTAGATAGGAGGTGGTCAAGTATTTTGCTGGCATTTATGTAGAGATACCATAAATCTCTGGCAATAATAACTCCACTCCAAATAAAGGATCTGGATCTGTTGAATCATGATATGCAATAAATGAGCCCCCGTCTGGTAAAATTCCCATACTTGCAAAATCAAACCTGATGTCGGCACCAGCTCCAGAAGTAGAATCTAAGTCACCTTGTCCAAGATAAGTTTTAGAATCAGGAATTAGGCTGTCTGAGAAATCCCTTACGTGCCATGCAATATCTACATCTGGTCCTGAAGCGCTTTGATATCTAACGTTAAGAACAAATAAATCATGCACCCCATTAGAGTGGAATTCCCACTCCTCTATTTCTGTTGCGAAACCAGACAATTCATAGGTATTGTTACTCCAAGATTCTCCCCCATCCCACGACATAAGATGAGTTATTTCCGTACCTTCTGCTATAACGCAATGCAATGCAGATGAAGAGTCTATAGCGCAATATTCAGATGGTAATGTAGAGCCATTTAATGAAGTGGCCGACCACCAATTTAACGAGGTGTCCAAGAAGGCATCTGTACCATCAATAAAATAATTTGGAAAATACAATCCTCCTGAAGGGACTGGAAATGCACGCATTTCTTTATGTGGTTTAGTGAAGTCCCACTCTGGACCCAAAGAAGAAGCCGTTAAATCTACTTCAATAGATGCTAGACTGCCATCTCTGTCAGGGAAATTGATATAATCATAATTTAATCCATCTGTAGATATTTGGCCTCCTATATTTTGTACTTGATGCCAAAAATTTGATATCACAATAGTAGCATAATCACCATTTCCATATATTCCTCCATTAATTGGCCCTATTACTTCTACCTGCCAAGATCGATCATAAAATGGTTCAGGAGTTCTATTGAAGCACCAACTCCATTCCTCATCATCCGCATCATACAAAAATGCATAAAATTGATCCGCTCCACTGAGACTGGGATAGGGGAACCAGCCCATTGAAATCAAATCGCCATTAGTTGCTTGAACAATACTACCTTCTCCGAGACCTTCTTGCCCAGGGACCGTAGGTTTAGGCTCTAAGCAACCTAGTTGAGAAAATATTTCTGGAATATATTCTTGCCATGTATGCCCTCTATCTTCGGACCAGGTGGGATATTCTCCTCCAAAGTTAACTATCCAACCTTCTTTGGTTCCAGCCAAATAATGTTCACAACAATTTCCTCCCTCTTCATTTCCAAAAACTGCCCATGAAGCATTTCCCCATGTTTGATTATCATATGGATTTCCCACTATAAATTCCCTAGAATCTTCAAAATTTTCTGGATTTTCAATATAAAACAACCCGGAATCCCAATCTATAATTTCATTTTCAACAATTTCACTATCTCCAAAACACCCTGCAAAAACTGTGCCTGAAACTATTAAAATGCAGAAGAAATTAACCACTCTGCTGGCTCTAGCCATAATAGGACGTAGCGGGGGGTCGTATATCCCACTTATCATCTGTATTTACAAATATAGTTTGAATTTTATAAATTATTTAATTGTAAAATTTAATCATTTCAGTTTAGAAGATTTGCCCTCATATATCTCCACATTGTTACTTTAGTATTTTCTATATTGATATTTAGTTCCCATTGTATTATCTCATAGTATTATTATATCAACATAGGTCATTAACATCTACACTTGCATATAGTTAATTATTTATATTTTATGGCATTTAAATGGAAAAAATACTAAGGTTGATGCAATAAATCATTTCCTATTTCATGTACAATATCAAATGGTAATTGAATAGAAGTAGTTGCTCCGAATTCCACATGTAAATTAAGTTCAATTCTTTCCCCTACTTCAGGAACGCATTGTATAAAATCTAATTCTGTATGCACGGCCATATCACCAGTAATAAGTTCAGTTGGTAAAATATCAAAATCTTGTCCAAATGTGTTTAAACCGTCAGAAAGTCTTGATCCAGAGAGTGTTATTGTGTTAAAATCGAATCCGAAACTACCATCCTCCTGATTGCATGCCACGGACCAACCTATATCTCCTGCTTGAATAGGAGGAGATCCTGCGGCTAATTCGATAATAAGTAATAATCCAAATCCTTTTATTTTCATAGAAGAAAGTTGGTCATTTTCTAACCCTACAGCCTGTAAATCACCTAAATCATAATTTCCTTCGCCCACTTCTGCCTCCCACGCACCATCGAAATTTTCACCTTCGAACATACTTGCTGCACAACCTTCTTCGATCCTTATGGATGATGCATCATTGTCAACTGCTCCAGCGGCTATGAAATCCTCTACCAAAAAATCTCCAACTCCAAACGTTGCACTCCAACCACCGAATCCAGCATGTTGAAATAATACTACATTGCAATTCCCGCCTACGCTCCTTATGTATGCACCAGTTAATTTTACTCTCTTTGATACTTCATATTGAACATCATTAGATGTTGAATCTCCATCTTCTTTTAATTTTTCAGCCATCTCCATAATTACTGAACTAGAGATTGCAGCAACTAGAATCAATGCAATGAAAATTATCATCGCCCCTATTCCTATTGAACCGGAGGCGGAATTTTTGTCCATTCGCATATCTCCTATGTATCTCTTGTGTATTATGTTATGTTTATTTTTGAATAAGTAACAAGAATTATTCTTTTATAAATCCAGAGGGAATGTCATATGATGTTTGAGATTTTGATTTTGAAAAAATAAATAAAATAACTGCAAGAATTGTTGTATTACAGAGCATAATTTGTCCAACTGAAATTAAAACCCATATTTTTTCCATTAAATCTATAGTATCGCCATAAGTATTAGTATAACCAAAATTGTATTCTGGAGTGATTCCTGGGCCAGTGTAAAACATCATAACTAGATGTATTTGACTAGTTACATAAATTACAAACCAGCAGATAGTCAATTTGAACCCAAGTTCCCTTTGACCGCTCCATAATGTTGGAACTGCCATTAATCCTAAAAAGAATAATATGATTCCGTAAATTGCATAGAATTTAGAAAAATTTTTGAAATTATCTAGATAATCAATTGTTTCATTCCAAAATTTATTACTTTCCTCCCAATCATTTATTTCTTGCTCCGTTCCGTTTTCGGGATAAATTTCTAATTCATTAAAATCCCTAGGAACTTGATCTATTAAAATAGGAGTTAATACTCCAGATGCTATTTGAAATAACATTAAAAACATCATTATAGCCATAAATATAGCTAGACTTTTGAGCCACCATTTAGAAGGTTCAGGAATTGAATATGGTGTTTCGATGTGTTCCATTTTTCATAATCAAGATAAACATATATAAAATTCTATTTATTCAACTAAATTAATATTCTTGATAGTTTCTCTGGTTGGGCCCTATTCTTAGTGTGTATACATTGTCTTGATGGGTTAACAATAAATCCATTTCTAAGGAAATTTCTTCCAAGAATTATTCGATGTTTCATTTTAGAACGATTTTGGAGACAGATTTCTACTTGATGGAATCTGCCTGCAATCTCTAGTTTTGTAGATATTACTGGCCTTAAAGTGGCATAGCCACTAGTATCTCTTACTTTTCTCCATCTCACTATTTCCCTAGTAAATGTGTTACCGTCTTTGATTAGTTTGAATTTCACATATTGATTATTTTCTTTATTAATTATTTCAATATCTAAAGCGTTAAGGGTATTTGACCATGCCCCAGTGTCTGTTTTTGCCATTATTAGATTAGTTTCCAAATCAGGAATTCTGACCCATTCTCTCCAGCCTATAATTACATATCCGACTGACATCATTTTCATCGGAATTCCTTTTTATTTTTTATATCTCCTCTTTAAAAATTTGATCTAAATAAATAGAATTATTCAAGTATGAGTGTTGATGGCCATACCTAATGGCGAAAGGCGAAATACAAGAAGCTTTGACTTTTGATGATGTATTGCTACTTCCCTCTGAATCTTCAGTTCTGCCTGCTGAGGCGAATATTGAGACGCAATTGACCAAGAGTATAAGGCTCAACAATCCAATTATATCAGCAGCAATGGATACTGTTACTGAATCAGGGATGGCGATTGCAATGGCACAAGCCGGCGGCATTGGAGTAATACATCGAAATATGACAATTGACCAACAAACTAATGAGGTTGATAAAGTAAAAAGATTTGAGTCAGGACTAATTTTAGATCCAGTTACAGTATCATCAGACATTACAATAGGAGAATTAAGAGAGATTAAATCAAAATACGGATTTTCTGGATTTCCAGTTATTGATAATTCCAATAATTTGGTTGGTTTGATAACCAATAGAGACATTAGATTCGTTGAAGATGATAAAACTAAAGTTTCAGAAGTGATGACTACAGATTTGGTTACTGTCCCTGAAGGCGTTGATAAGGAAATAGCCAAAAAAATGCTTCATAAAAATAGAATTGAAAAGTTATTAGTTGTAGATAGTAGTGGTAATTGTGCCGGAATGATTACTGTCAGAGACATACAGAGAAATCGAGATAATCCAGATTCTTGTAGAGATGATCGAGGAAGATTGAGAGTTGTTGGCGCAACAGGAACAGGTGAAAAAGGAGTGAATAGGGCATTAGCGCTATTTGCATCTGGTGCTGATGCAGTGGCAGTAGATACAGCTCATGGTCACTCCCATGGAGTTTTAGATACTGTAAAGAAGATTAGGGAGTTGGGGGGCGACAAGGTTCAAATTATTGCAGGCAATGTTGCAACTGGAGATGCCGCTGAAGCACTCATTAAAGCCGGTGCAAATGCAATAAAAGTTGGAATTGGCCCCGGCTCGATATGTACTACTAGAATTGTATCTGGTGTTGGAGTTCCCCAATTAACTGCGATTATAAATGCCGTTAATGTTTGTAAAAAGTATGGAATACCAGTAATTGCAGATGGAGGAATAAAATATAGCGGAGATATTGCAAAAGCCATAGCAGCAGGTGCGGATTGCGTCATGGCTGGCTCTGTACTAGCAGGAACCAATGAGTCTCCAGGAGAAAATATTCTTTATCAAGGAAGATCGTACAAAGTTTATCGTGGCATGGGATCAGTAAGTGCAATGACTGAGGGATCTCATGAAAGATATTTTCAATCGGAGCAAGGAGATACACAAAAATATGTACCTGAAGGTATTGAAGGTAGAGTTCCCGCTAGAGGGCCTGTGGAAAATGTAATTTTTCAACTAATAGGTGGCTTAAGATCCTCGATGGGCTATACAGGTAATAAAAATATAGAACAAATGAAAGAAAATTGTAATTTCGTAAAAATTACAAATGCTGGATTAGCAGAAAGTCATGTCCATGATGTCGAAATAACTAGAGAAGCCCCCAATTATAGAAGATGATTTTATGGATGAGATAGTATTTGGTGGAGGTTGTTTTTGGTGTACAGAGGGGGCTTTGACTGGACTTAAGGGGGTGAATAGAGTCACTCCAGGATATTCTGGAGGATATCTAAAAAATCCAACCTATGAGCAAGTTTGCAGTAAGAAAACAGGGCATGCAGAAGTTGTTAAAGTGAGTTTTGATCCTGACATAATATCATTAAAAAAATTATTAATGGTTTTTTTTACTTCTCACGACCCAACACAACTAAATCGGCAAGGCAATGACATAGGGCCCCAATATAGGAGTATCATTTTATTCAAAAATTTAGAACAGAAAGAAGAAATAAAATTAGTTATTGAAAATATACTTACTTTATATAAAAATAAAATAGTCACTGAAGTTGTAGAATTGAAGGAATTTTATGAAGCTGAAAAACATCATCACGACTATTATAGTAAAAATTCATACCAACCATATTGTGCAATGGTAGTTGCACCAAAAATAAAAAAGGTTAGAAAAAAATTTGCACACCTTTATGATTGATATGTTTCAAAAGTTATTAGTATTAAATAATAAGTATTTGGATTGTAATTTTTAGCACGTAATTTCTTATCACTCATTTTAGTGAAGATATATTCGGCAGAAATGATATTGTAGTAAATACGTAAATATTTGTATATATTTAGGGTAACCTTCAACTGTCAGGAAAAGTGCATCGGGATGTGAAACATGACGGAGGTAGTCAAGATGATCATTCAGATAAGGCATGGGCAATACACGCTGCCATTATTGGATTAAACTCCGGTAATTTATTATTTAGAGGATTAGAATTAGATCAAGATAATCCTGAACTTTTGACTGTTATTTGCCTATCTACACTTGCTATTGCTTTACCATTTCAGGCTATTTTTTTCCTCATTAATTCCCATATTCAAGAAACAACCAATGTACATGAGTTAGAGTATCAAATGTTACTAAGATTATCAGTTATCTGTCAAACAGTTTCTTACTTTTCACTAGTAAGTATTGGCATATTGATGTATACTACTCATATGTACATTGGGCTTTCATTTACTGCAGGTACAGTAATTGCATTTTTCTTGTTAAAATCTGCCTTAAATCAGGTAGACAGATTAGCTAAATTATGAAAAATTTAAATCTTTTGGTTTTATTATTCTTTCTAAAATCCAATTGCCATTGTTTTCGTAAATTAAAGCTACTGATGCGGTTGGCATCTCGTGCCATTCACCAGTTAAAGTATTAATCAGTAACTCACAACCCGGATTATGTCCTAATATCATAGTTGTACCATGATCATGACAATGTTCCAATGATAACAATAATTGATCAATTCCTGCAAGATATATCTCTGGCATGATTTTTATTTCGACTTCATTCGAATCAAAATTCATTGCAGATAATGTTTCGAGAGTGCGTGTTGAACTGCTGACTAATATCAAATTTGGAAGAAAATTTATCCTAGATAATTCCTGATGAATTCTAGGTGCGTCATTCAAACCACGAGTATTTAGAGGACGATCATGATCATTTAGATTTAGATTCTTATGACTACTTTTAGCATGCCGCATTATTATTAATCTTTTTTTATTGATTGTTATTCCTCCGATTTATTGAAGATAGGTTTTCGTTTCTCTAGGAATGATGAAACACCTTCAGAAAACTCAGGCGACAAAGATGAAGATATCATAAGTGCGCGTTCAAATTCCAATTGTGTTTCAAAAAAAGTAGATGTTGAAGCATCTAATAGTTGCTTAGTTGAACGTCGACTCATTATTGACCATTTTCCCCATTTTTTTGCTATTTGTAAAGATTTATTTATTAATTCTTCAGAATTGCATATCTCATCAATAGCACCTAATTCAAGGGCTTTGTCACCATTCCAAACTTCATTATTGAAAAAGAATCTTTTGGATACTTGAGTTCCAACAAGTCTGGGAAGAAGCCATGTTACTCCTCCATCAGGAGATGCCCCTAAAGGAAAAAATGCTGCAGTTAACTTAGCATTTGATATTGAAATCCTATAATCCGTTGCAAGAGCTAATCCCAATCCTCCTCCTGCAACTGAACCATTTATTGCAGCCACAAATATTTTTGAAGAGCCACGAATTTTTATTAGCAATGAATGTAATTTACCAGTCATTTCTTCTACTAATGAACCTATATTACCTTCATCTATTGCATCAGCAAATTCGTTAATTGATCCTCCAGCGCTGAAGAATTTTCCCGTTCCTGTAATAATTATAGATAAACATGAGTTGTCTTCCATTAGGTTTTCCAGAGAATTAATTAAAGTGTCAATATTATTTGAATTAAATGTATTTTTTGATGCATTTTTTGAAAGAGTTACTAATGCTACACCGCCTTCATGCCTTTCAACTGTTAAAACCATAATAACCCCTAGAAGTGTTTCTTTTTCAAATGCATGAATATCTTAAGATGTGGCGCTTCCGTCAGCATATGCAGAACCGCGAAAAGCTATACATCAATGGAAAATGGGTAATTCCTGATGGAAAAGCAAAAATTGAAATTATCAATCCTACAAATGAAGAGAATATTGGCTATGTTCCTGCTGGTTCAAAAAATGATATTGATATGGCAGTTGAATCTGCTAAACAAGCATTCAAGGAATGGTCAAAAAGTAGTATAGTAAAGAGAATGGAAATTCTTAATTCATTATCTAGTGCAATTAAGGAACGTGGAGAGGAATTGGCTCAAGCCATAACTTCGGAAGTTGGGACTCCAATAGGTTACTCTAGAACTGCAATGGTAGGAACCCCTAGAGTTGTGTCTCGTTCTTATTCAAAGATTTTAGAAAATTTTGAATGGTCAGAAGAGGTTCGAAATTCATTAATTATTAGAGAAGGGATTGGCGTTTGTGCATTTATAACCCCCTGGAATTTTCCATTGCATCAAATAATTGGAAAGGTAGCCCCGGCTATCGCAGCTGGTTGTACTATGATCTTAAAGCCTTCAAAGGAGGCTCCAATTAGTGCATTTATACTTGCTGAGATACTGCATGATATTGGCCTCCCTGCAGGTGTCTTCAACTTAGTCTCTGGCCATGGATCAGAGATAGGAGAATATCTGTCGAGTCATCCGGATGTAGATATGGTATCATTCACCGGATCTACAAACGCTGGCGTTGCAGTAAGTCATGCTGCTGCAAAGAGTGTTAAACGAGTAACATTAGAATTGGGCGGAAAGAGTGCTAATGTTATTTTAGATGATGCTGAACCAGAATTAGTTGCAAAAAGAGCACTTAGTGCCTGTCATCAAAATAATGGTCAAACATGTTCAGCACTGACAAGATTAATAATTCCCGAACATATGAAGGAAGAAATATGTAAGATTATTGCAGATAAAAATGATTCATACACTGTCGGAGATCCATTGGATGAAAGTATACGTTGTGGTCCAATGGTGAGTAAAAAACAACAAGAAAGTGTAACAAAATATATTGAAACAGGAATTAATGAAGGTGCTTCACTGATATCAGGAGGCTTAGGAATGCCCATTAATATAGACAAAGGTTTTTTTGTGAAACCTACAATTTTTGCCGATGTTACCCCGAAAATGAAGATATGGAAGGAAGAAATTTTTGGCCCAGTCCTTGTAATTGCGACATATGATAATGAAAATGAAGCACTTTTTCTAGCAAATGATTCAATTTATGGCCTATCCGGAGGAGTATGGTCCGATAGTGAAGAACGAGCTATTGAATTTGCCAAAGGGATGCGAACTGGTCAAATTAGTATAAATGGAGGATTTTTTAATGTTGATGCTCCGTTTGGAGGATATAAAGAGTCAGGTAATGGGAGAGAATTAGGATTGCATGGGTTATACGAATTTCTAGAAATAAAATCAATCCAAAAATGATTAATATTTTATCTTCCTAGCCATTTCGGACTTTTTCTTTCTAAAAAAGCTTTTACTCCGATTTCTTTATCTTCTGTATCAAAGAGTGCTACAAATTCTGAACGCTCTGTAAGAACTCCTTCTGTGAAGGGTAAATCAAGAGATGCCCTAATGGTCCTTTTTGCTACTTTGATGGTGTAGGGAGATTTTCGGGCTATATCCATAGCCAAGGACATTGTAGTTGATTCCAAATCATTTGATTCCTCCACCTTATTTACTAATCCGATTCTTAATGCATCTTCGGCCCCGATCATGTCACCAGTCAATACAATTTCCATTGCTTTACCATAACCTAAGAGTCTGCACAAGCGTTGAGTGCCTCCACCTCCAGGAATTAGGCCCAAATTTATTTCAGGTTGCCCAAACTTTGAATCCTTTGATGCTACCCTCATATCACAAGATAGTGCTAATTCAGTACCTCCGCCCAATGCAAATCCATCGATCATAGCAATAGTTGGTTTTGATAAATTCCAAATTGCCTCCCATCCATTTTCTTCGAAAAACGGCCTTACTTGATCAGAATTTTTTCCCTCAAATTCTGAAATGTCGGCTCCAGCAGCAAACGACTTCGGTTTTTGTTTAGTTCCTTCTGGCGCAGATAATGGTAAAGCCCCCTTTATTATGACAACTCTAATATTATCATCAGACTCTGCCCTTTTACATTGATTTTTTATTTCTTCATGTACTTTCATATTTAATGAATTTAATTTATTTGGGCGATTAATAGTCCAAATAGAGACTAGTCCGCCAGAGGGATTTGAGTTTTCTACAAGAATATCTTCAACCAGTAATACGTCTTCCATATATCCCGGCATGCGCCATATGGCTTGAATAATACGGTCAAAAATATATTACTAATCTTTTTGATTATTAAATTCATTATTTTGAAATGGAGGAAGGCCTGGAGGATTTGGTAATGGAGGAAGGCCTGGAGGATTTGGTAATGGAGGAAGGCCTGGAGGATTTGGTAAAATCAAGTTTGGAGTAGGATCTAAATTATTATTCGACAATTTAGCATCATTTGAGGGAGTATCAATTTTAAGTGGCATTCTAACTTTTAATATTCTTTGGTGATCAATTCGGACATATGATATCCCATAAGGTATACTCGAGTCGGTTACTTTAGATTCGGAAATAACTGTTAAACCGTGGTTTATACCTCTGAGTTGTTTTGAAATATCTTCTCCATCTTCGATACCCGCCCATTTATCAACCTTAGAAATTTTTCTCTTTGCTAATTCTATTCTCCTTTCAATAGTAATTTTCTTCTTTAATTCGTCCCTAATAATTCTCTTTTCTCTGATAAAATTATCAATTTCTGATTCCATCTGTGATTGAGGATCTGAAGAAGCCACATATTTCATGGCTATATTTTTACCATCCCTATTTTCTAAATCATTTTCTGATAAAATCTCAGGGGAGGGCGTATCGATTAATTTTTGTTGAATTTTTGGAATATTTTCTTCTGAATTTGTAATTTTACGAGTGCGTCTTAATTTTTCCTCGCGGCGATAACTTGGCCCTTCTAATTCTAAAACTGGAGCAGGTAATTCCAAAGGTTCTATTTTTTTTTCTATTTGGGCGGAGTAATTTATTTTTTGTTCGGTGATTTTTACTATGGAATTTCCACCTCCGAACATAAGTAGTGAAGTGAGAGATAATATCAATATTCCTCCGGCAATCTGAAACTCGATACCTTCTTTTACGATATAAACTAGATAGAAGGGGATACTAATGAATAATAAGAACCAAATTAGTACTTTTGTCATTGACGGCATGGTCTCACCTATTGTCACACGAGAGGATTGTTCTATTCACTTTGACGGATGTTGTAAATATGTTAATAGCCCCCTTAAAGAATTACTGCGATGAGATATTGATGATTTTTCAATTTCGGTCATTTCGGAGAAGGTTCTACCTTTACCCTCGTGAGGAATGAAAATTGGATCATACCCGAAGCCACTTGTACCTACTTCTTTTTTTCCTAATTTTCCCTTACAGATTCCATTTGAATGATAGATTTTTCCATTCCAATCTAAAATGGTAACACATCGATATTCTGCACCCCTGTCTTGAGAATTTTCCAATAATTTTAAAATACCAGATAATCCTATTGTTTCAAATATAAATGAAGAAAATACACCAGGGAAATTTTCTATTGAATCAATGAAAATCCCTGAATCCTCAACTAAAATAGCACAACCTTCTAAATCAGAATTCTTAATCATAGCCCGTGCTTGGATGATTTTTGATAATGCTACTTCCATTAAGCTATTGCATTGAGGTTCTATAAAATTTGGCCGATTACCATTTACGAGTAACCCCTCGACATCATATCCTAATTCTCCGAATAAAGTGCCTGCTTCTGCAATCTTATTTTTGTTTCCAGTTGCAAAAAGTATTTTCATTTTTTCACCTATGCATGATATCTAACTCTACCTCTAATTTCGTTAAAGCGAGATATTACTTCGCTGGCACTTATTATATCGGGCAATTTTGAATCGGATTCGGAATATCCCGATAACATAATATCTACAGCATTTTCATATTCTGAATGGCTGGAAGTGAGGCACTCATTGAGAACTTGTAAATCTAATCCCAAGTGCTCTAATTCTGGAAAAATTCGTGCCAACCCAAAATCGATTAAATGTAAATTATCATATTTATCTATTAGTACATTATGAGTAGTTAGGTCTCCATGGGAAATTCCAAATTCATGTAATTTTCTTATTAATTTACCAAATTTTTTAATTTTTTCCAAGGAATTTAAATCCTCATTTAATGAATCATAAAGTGGTTTACCTTCAAATCTGGAAATTAAAATCCAACCATTATCTAGATCCAAGTCATATAATGAGGGAGAGGGGAAATTATCCAATTGTAATCTTCCCAAAACTCTAGCTTCTACTGAAAGCCTTTGACGTGTTAATTTTTTATCTAATTTTGGTGTACGATATCCTCGTGGTGACCTCAGTTTCAAGACAGCTGATTTACCAAGCCATGAACCACTTGTAACTGTTGCTTCGGCGCCCTTATGCATGACGATATCTTCTATCCACATTGGAATAGTTGCGCCCTCCATACCATTCGGATGTGACATACCTTCAAAGCGGTTTCATTCAAGGAGGGATTATAGATATGACAATTGAGATGCCATCACCTCCCAGAATCAAAAAGGGAGTTATTGTAAAAAAGTATTCAGAAGAGGATATTTATGCAGAATCTGAACGTCTATACAATAAAATTAATCAAAAGGAAAGATGGACTGTAGATATTTGTAAGACTATAGCGCCTTTGACATTGGAAATAAATCAACTAAAAAAAGAAAAGGATGTTTTTTTAATAGCGCATTCTTATCAAACTCCTGATATAATTTATGGAGTTGCCGATGAAGTTTCAGATAGTTATTCATTATCCAAGTCTGCTAGAGATGCTTCGCAACAAATAATTCTTTTTTCTAGCGTAAGATTTATGGCTGAAACAGCTAAAATAGTTAGTCCTTTAAAGACCATTATTCATCCATCTCCTGATGCTGGATGCTCCCTCAGTGATGGCATAAGTGCTGGAGATGTAAGAGAATTAAAGAGACTGTTTCCAGGAGTTCCTGTGGCTTGCTACATCAACACAACTGCAGAAGTAAAAGCTGAATGTGATGTTTGCGTTACCAGTAGCAATTACCTAAAGATATGTGAGAGGCTTCCTGGAGATAAATTAATTTTTGTTCCAGATAAATTTATGGGCAAACATCTACAAAATTCACTTAGAGGTAAAAAAGAAGTTATCATTTATGATGGCGAGTGTGAGGTTCACGCTATTTTTACTGGAGAAAAAATTAGAAATTGGAGAAAAAGAATGAATGCTCAAGGAATTAATCTTACAGTTCTTAGTCACCCCGAATGTGATGCTGAGGTATTAGAAGAAAGTGACATAGTTGGAAGTAGTGAAGTTTTGATAACGAAAACCATAGAACTATCTGAAAATGGTGAGAAAAATGTGATGTTGATAACAGAATGTGGAACTGTAGATAGAATATTGGCTGAAACTAAAAATGATTTGAATGTCATAGGGGCTTGCGTAATGTGTAAACATATGAAAAAAACTCATTTAGAAGATATTTTACAGTCTTTAAGGAATCCAACATCAGAACAAATTATTGAATTGGATGACGAAATAATATTAAAGGCTAAAAAAAGCTTGGAAGAAATGTTTAGATTAGCAGAATAATTAAGTTTTATTTTCTTTTATTGATTGCGAAGACCAAACAAATATTAATGGGATTAACATTAGAATTGCTGTTTGGATTACAACTGAAGAATATGGTTGAAAGATTTCTTCTAGTGAATGTACAATTAATACAGGGCTAGAACTAGGCCTAGTCTCCAACCATGCCACGCTTCCTTTGAGAACTTGTGGGTGTTGTTCATTTACTTGGTCAAATGTTAATTGAGTTGATAAGTTAGTCTCCATATTATATATCCAAACATCATTATTGTTTGGTTGGTCATCTATTGTTAATGTAGGGTTCCAACTACTAATTTGTAAAAATGCAATATTATCATCTGAAATACTTGGAGATGAAGATTGCCATAGAGGATCTCCAAGAATAGTCTGATTACCAGTTAAGATATCGATTAAAATTAACCTATCAATTGGCCCTAAGTCAACGACTGCAACTAACCAATTACCATCCATTTCTAACTTACTTATAGTAGAATTTTTATAATCCAAAACTATATCATCAGATAGCAGAGTTTGGTCAGAAAGAAGATCTTTCGACTTGATTTCTATATTTATATTTATTAGATAATCTAAAGAAGTGATATTAACAATTGGGCCAAAAGTTGAGTTTGACGCCCATGCAATCATATTATTTGATGATGTGATTGCAGTAGAGTTCAAAGCTTCAGGAATAGTAATGCCTTCTCCATTTTTATTTACTATCTTAATTAAATTATCATGTAGTATCATTATATTCACTTCATCGTTATCTGCGGCGATAGAGATATCTAATATTATATCTTCAGGATAAATTTTGAAAAGTGGTTGTAATGTTCCTTTCCCATCATCAAATTCAAAATAATCTATGCGTTCATTTGTAAATAAAGCAAAACCTAAATCAGAAGTGGTTACTTTTGGAGTAGTCGTCCATGGCTTGGTTGAGATAGTACGATTATCTAGTGAAGTAGTATTCCAAGCTGCAACAAAAATGGTTTCATCCGGCAATTCTTCAATTGTAATTAGCCACTCTCCGGAACCTGCCGTCGATGTCGGCCATTCTGCACCCTCAAGTGGAAGATTTTGATGTGTAGCATCCCACAATAATATTCCACTTGTTGATATCAATAAAGTTGCAATGAAGAGACTTGTTTGTTTTTTACTAGGTTCTTGGTATGGTTCAATTAATTTTTTGAAGAGTTCTATTGAACTAGAAATAGAATCTCTTGGATTGTCAAGTATTCTAGCTAGGCGATGGGAAAATCTTCTTTCATCGAAAATACTCCAAATTGATTTATGAGTTTTTTGTGACATTTGTACTGCAAGCATTGCAATCAGCATCCCCCCTATTATATCTAATAGCCAATGAATGCCTAGATATATGATGGTGAATGCAGTTACTGAAATGAATAGTAAAATAAAATTAGAAAATTTTGCCCATCTTCCATCTTCATCCCATTTTTGTAAAGTGAGCCAAACCGCAAATGGCAAGCCTATATGCAGACTTGGCATACCATTTGTAAATGGATCAATTCGGGTAAACCAATTATGAATTTCTGGCGTCAAATCATATGCAATAGTTGCCATAGCTGGAATATGGTCGCCTGTTACTCTCACATTAAATAAAATATAAAATGGTAATGCGAGTATGTAAACCCAAAATATTGACAAACAAACCCTATCTGCCATATGCCTATCATCAAAATATATTGGATATATTAGCGATGAAAATGTTACTGACATAAATCCCATAACATAAAAATGAGTAAAGAATTGATCTAATAAAAAACTTCTAAATCCTTCTTGTATCCATAAAACAACATCGCCCTCAATTGCATAAACATACGGAGTCATGTCTATTCTTGTATTGGCCATAATTGATCTATCTAGTCCGTCAAATATATCTTTCCAAACATAAACAGAAAATACTAAGATTATGTGAGCCCAATAACGTCTGAACATATCGATAAAACCATCGATTGTTAATTTAGCATAAGGTGGCTTGAAAATTGGCATTGATGCCAAACTAAGTATAATTGCCCCAGTTACCCAGGTTATGTAAATCCCAGTCTCAGCAACCATCGTATCATTATACGGGAGTGGCTTTTATGAAATCAAATCGACCCATAATTATGACTGAATTAGATGATTTTTAGAGTATTAGTAGAATCTCCATCTAATGAATTAAGAATATTTTCGACTATAATATCAAATGCTTTTGCTGTATCGCCATCAGGTTCGGCAACTATTCTGTGAACTCCATCATCTCCTCCCCTAACAATGCCTGGATCAAATGGCAAGGAACCTAGGTAAGGTACTTCTAATTCATTGGCAGCTAAAAGTCCGCCCCCTTTCTTAAATAGATCTAAAATCATTGACCAATTTCCTTCTTCATCACATTTACATTCAATTGGCGTTCCTTCAGGGCCTATTAGTGAAACTATTGAGTTGGGACTTCCCTTACCTTTGATAGAATATCCACTCATATTTTCCACTACTCCCAGGACGGGGACAGAAAGAGTTTTTGCAAAATTTATTGATTTTCTACTATCCAAAAGTGCGACCTCTTGAGGTGTTGTAACTATAACTACTCCATCTATTCCAGGAAGGTGCTGACTGACTGTCAAAGGTTCATCACTAGTTCCCGGCGGGAAATCTACAATTAGTGCATCGAGTTTACCCCAAGCCACATCACCAATAAATTGTTGAATTGCCCCTAATTTTATTGGCCCTCTCCATATAACTGGTTTATCTGGATCTTCGATTAAAAATGCCATTGAAATTACTTTGACGCCATGTGGCCCTATTGCCGGATATATTTGTTCATTTTCGACTGTTAAATCGGTATTATCCAATCCTAACATTTTTGGAATATTGGGTCCAGTTATGTCAATATCCATAAGGCCTACTTTCATACCTTTTATTGCTAGAGAAATGGCTAATCCTGTGGCAACTGTGGATTTACCAACTCCTCCTTTTCCCGATAAAACTAGAATTTTGTGTTTAATGTCTTCTCCGAGTTTAGCAATACGCATTTTTCTTTGTAATTCCCTATATGCCTGTTCCATTTGTGTTTTTTGTTCATTACTGGGGTTTTTTTCTAGAGATTTTGGGGCCCCTGATTGATTATGTTGACTAATGGGCGAATCGCTCATAATCTACTGCAATAGTCGAGTGTACTTCAAATATAGCCAAAGAATATTATATAATTATTAGTAGATTTATAAAAATATATTAGATATATTGGTTAAGTTAATTAAGTTCAATAAGAAAAAAAAAATATGAGGTTACTATTCGTATGTGTAGGGAATACCTGCCGCAGTCAAATGGCAGAAGCCATAGCTAAAAATCTTGGACATTATGCAAACTCTGCAGGAACACATCCAGGAAATAAAGTTGCAAGTAATGCCATAGAGGTTCTTTCAGAACTAAATATAGATATAAATAGGCAAAGACCTAAGTCAATATCGGAAATTGATATAACTGGTTTTGACAAGATAATTAGTATGGGTTGCGGAGTTGAATGCCCTCAAATAAATATCGATATTGATTGGAATTTAAAAGACCCTTATGGTCAAGATTTGGATTTTTATAGACAAACTAGGGATAAGATTTCAAAATATATTCATCAATTATAATAAAATCATACCGGCGTCTAGAAAAGCAAATCATTGCTCCCACATGTTACACGAGTGTAGTGTAGTGGTTATCACCGGGCGTTGCCAACGCCTGAACCCGGGTTCAAATCCCGGCACTCGTACCATAAGAAAATTGATATAAATCATATTTCTGATTTTCTAATTAAATAAAATGCTCCACCAATGCCAGAAAATAACATTAACATCATACTAAGTATAATTAAATTCATTGAATTATTTTTTAACCAGTTATTATTAATATTTTCATCAGATGGAACCTTCTCTAAGATCAAATTATAAGATTGTAAATCCGATGGAGTCATTGAGAAGTAGTTATCTGTTGCACGTATAAAAATAATAAAATCTCCTTCTTGGAGAGTACTACGTACGTCGAATGATATTGTATAAATTCCATCATTTGGGACTCTATCTTCACCCATTCCATCATCGGACATTAAAAGCCAAGTATTTGAACTTCCAATTGGTGCTAATCTGCCTATTTTAATTTGGGCAGATGATATATCATCAATATCCGTTATTTGTACTTCTAAGGAGTGGGTTATTTGATTTCCCATATTGGGAATTGATATCGTTTCGACAATTTTATTATTCTTTAAAATTGTAATATTTTGTGTACTTGGGGGCTCGTTTACTATTATTAATTTACGCCCCTCTATAAATTTCCCTTCCGAGTAAATTTTACTGGTCAATCTAGATTCTCCATTTTTATCTGTAAGCTTGACGTTCAAGTAAATTTCACCAGGAGATACCGTATCTTTGATTATTAATTCACCTGCCCATGCATCTCCGTCATATTCCAAAAAAGTTAATTCCCCACCATTTGCAAACATATCAACTACAATTGATTCAATACCATGGCCGTCTATTGCCTTGATTTTAACAGCAATATTATCTCCTCTAAAGACAGTAAGGGGATTAAAATCCATAGATAGCATTCTTGGTGCTGAATTAGTTACCTCTAGGGAAACAGATTGATTCACCGATGACCAAATGTCATTCATGTGTACATTAAAATCTATTATCCCATATTCCAAACCATTATGAATAATTCCTGAAGTCCAAATCCCATCCCTTATAACTAAGTCACCATTTAATCCAGAATCTGATAAAGGTATCATTCCTAAACCTAATTGAGATAAATCAGCATATACCGAAAGCATATCTGTATCTACATCCTCAACTTTAATTTCAAGATGTGCAAATCCTCCTTCGGTAAATAGAATGCCTTCTCTAAAGCTTACTGATGACTCATTTGAGATGTTAATACTTGGTAATGTATTTTCCGCTTCGGTAATTATTGAAGGATATATTATCTCATCTATTGATTGATGTTCAATAAATACCGTAGTTTGATTATTTGACATATCTTCAATACCTAAATCCACATTTCGATACACTTCGCTAAGAAGTCCAGCAAGTAAGCCTTCATTTATAATACTCCCATTTGCAAAAGCGCCATTATCATATTCTCCTTCCCAAATGGCAGTAGATACCAAATGAGAGTCAATAATTGCAGAATCGAAGTCTTTTATCTCAACATCGAGTATAAGTTTAGAATTACCCACTAAAGTAAATTTATCGCCAATGAGGACGGTTTCTGGACATAATCCAGTCTCCCTGGATATAGGATTAGAGAATATTGACTCAGATGAAGGTGCGATTGGTTGTAAAATAGTTGGAGAGTCTGGAGGAAATTCATAGTTAACTGAACCGTTATCTTCCACATATTCATATTTTAATGTTCTATTTTCCCAATCTAATTGCGGTACTGTGTACTCATACGTGAGATTATGTTCTGCATTAAATTCTTGATCTATTGGGCCCAGTGGAGTGGCCGATACATTGAACCAGAATTCATCCTGTATCTTATTTGCTTCAAAAAATTGCCCATTTTCATTCTGATATGCACCTGAATCAACAATTTGCCTAACAAGGCCAAAACTACCTTCTGCATCACCATCATAATCTCCATCCACAATAATGGTATCAGAAATAGTTTCACCTCCTTCTGATTCAATATGTATTAGTGGAATAGTTCCATTTACCTCTATATATGGTGATTCTGAGACAATAAAATCAAAATCTCCGGAACCTAGCATCTTCAAATATTGATCTTGTTGCAAACCATTTTCCCATTTATCTCTAAAAAAGAAGTCATCGAGATCGAACGAAAATGTTCCTCCTGCGTTTATCCTTAAAGTCATATTTGCTTCTAATTGAGTGTCTTGTAAACGTCTAACTCCATCCTCATCCCATGTTTCATAGTAAAAAAGAGAGACTTCTCCAAAACCACCTTGTGAACTAGTATTGGAACCTTCATTAAGAGAAATAAATCCAGAGCCTTCTATACTTATTCTTTCTGTTAGAGTATCACCAGATAATGAGCGTAAAATATATGCATCCCTTATTTGTGCTTCGATGAATAATTCGTTATCCGCATCATTCGTTAAAATAATTGAGCCACTGCCGAACATTTCAAATTCTTGTTTAAGTAATTCAAGTCCATCATAAGTCTCATTTAACCATATCTTTTCTAAATCTAAATTTAATTCTCCAACATTGGAACCATCGGAAATATCCAAAATTATAGAACCATTTCCTAATTCATTAGATTCCATCAATGAAGCAGTTCTTTTTTGCCATCCCCTACCTTCAAATGACAATGATTGGTCATCTTCTCCTTGTCCTTCCTCAATTGCCCATGTTGTTTCTCTTGTTATTTCGTGATCGGCTATTGGTTGATTCCATTGGGTGACTTCAATTGATCTGGAACATTGCGCCTCACTAGTATCTAAATTAATTAATATTATATCTGCAAATTTTGGTTTAATGTCAATTACTATGTCAATAAAGCCTCCTGCGTTAACTGAATTGTAGTCGTTATTTTCTAGAATATTTATGCCGTCACGAAATTGTTGAATTTGAATATCAACTCCTCCAGGAGAATCTCCATTGGAATAAGGAGGATCAAAAATGACGGTATACCTATGTAGAATTTCAGAAGTATAATTTAAATTCTCAAATTGGTTTATAACGTTCCAATCTACAATAATTTCACATGAAACGTTAGATTCAGAATCTTCACCGAGTATTGAAATTGGCATTAAACTAAATATTAATATTGTAACAAATATTATTGAGGATTGTGATTTCATAGTCCCTCTCATTTATTATGTTAATTGTGAAAGTATATGAAATTGTTTTTTCCCTGATTATAATTTTAAGAAATACAGTTTGAAAAAATAAATGATTAATGTAGGCCATTTGATTACTATTAGAATTATTGGAAATTTTAAAACAGTGGTTCGATATAATCATCATCAACACCGGAACGTTCTCTCCACAGTGATGTTGGTACATCGTCGTAAATTCCAGCATAAGGATCGTTTTCCTTAACACTTCCTTTGTTCTTTGCGGCTTCAGCAGCAGCTAGAGCAAATGCTTCTGCATTTGCTTTAAATTTCCAATAATGAATTCTCCACTCCCGACCATCCCAAAGGGTTGTTTCTTCCGATTCAGTAGTTAATAAATCATAATCCTGTAATTGATAAAATAAATTTCTATCTGTAGGCTCTAATGCGTTATCGATAATTCTATTGGAGAAACCAAAAAAACCTAAAGCATGTTCAGCTATATTTTCAGCTACAACAGTTTCCATATCTATATCGACTTTTGTCCTTATAGCCTGAGTGAGTTGTGCTAGTGTCAACCCCATCCCATAGTACCTCAGTACTTCGCATACGAGACGCCTCGTTATTTCAACCATGTCACATAATGTGTATTTTTATAGACTAAAACATCCGAAGTGATTAATTTTCATAGTGTCCTCGGATATGCTGTGAGTCAGACGGGCAGTCAAACATTTCTCGGCCTTAAAGAGCCTAAATATGGGCCATGGGACATCGCAATATTACCTATTCCTTTGGAGATAACTACAAGTTGGAAAGAAGGGACTGCAATGGGCCCTAATGCATGCTTAGAAGTAAGTTCTCAAGTTGAATTATATGATGAGCTATTAGAAAATGAATTACCCTGCGGACTATCTTTTCATACATCTATTCCTTGGAGTTCAGATGAGGGTACTTTAGAAAAGCAATTAGATTCAATTAAAGAATACGTAAAACCTTGGACTAATGGTAAACAATTTCCACTTATTTTGGGAGGTGAGCATGGTATCCTACTCCCGATTATTGAAAGTTTATCTGATAATTCTAAAATAAATTATTTGCAAGATTTAACAATAGTTCAAATTGATGCTCATGCTGACTTAAGGAATGAGTTGAATGGAGAAAAATTTTCACATGGTACCGTAGTTAGAAGATGTTTAGATTCAGGTGTAGGAAAGGTGATTCAAATTGGAGTTAGGGCATTTAATAAAGAGGAGTTCGAAATAATTAACAATGATGTTAGAGTCGATACATGGTTTGCTAGAGACTTATTTGGACTACGAAATAAAAATAAGACATGGGCCAAGTTACTAAATAAAATTGAGGAATTGAGAGGGCCAATTTGGTTGACTTTTGATATCGACGGACTTGATTCGTCATTAGTTCCATCCACTGGGACTCCGATGCCTGGGGGGCTATCATATTGGCAAGCAATAGAATTAATTGAAAAATTATTTTTTGCAGATGGGACAGAAATAATAGGTGCTGATATTAATGAAATAAATCAAGGCGGTATTGATTCATTAACAGAATTTAATGCAGCTTTAATAGCTACAAAAATTGTTGCTTGCCAAACTTTCTTGATTCGGGCGCAGAAGGATTGAACATGCCTACCTTATCCGCTTAGAACATACATAGTGTAATCATAGTGAAATTAATTATACGAGTTGTATTTAGAAAATAGGGAAATTGTGAGACATTATGAAGTGGATTAGTAGTGAATTTATAGATATAGGAATGCAACTAATATTACCTGTCTTTGAAGGTATAGAAAAAATACCAGAAGAATCTCTTAAAGGACTAAATTCGTCTCAGAAAAATTTGATAAGAGAAGCTATAGTTTCCAAAGAGTTCAAAGCAAAAATTGATCAAAAAATATCCTTATGGACTCCCGACTGTAAAATTTTATTAGTTGGCATGGGAGGTAAGGAAAAAATAACTCATAAATTAATTCGTAATTCAGGTGCCAAAATCATTGCTTTTTTATCAAAACAAAAGGGAGTAGATGTTACGGTGAGGTTTACGGATAATTGGATATTGGAAAATATGTTAAATTTTGCTGAAGGTATGATGTTAAGAGATTATAATTTTGATAAACATAAAAAAATAGATAAAGATGAATGTTTAGAACAATGGAATATTAATTTTCAAGCAGAAAATAGATTTCAAGAAGATCTACAAAAAGGATTGGATAGAATCACTCAGATAACTGGTGGCGTTCACATGGCTAGAGATTTAGGTAATGAACCCGGAAATATAATGTATCCAATGGAGTTTGCTAAAAGAGCACTAAATTGGGCTTCAGATAAAGAAAATGTAAAAGTTGAAGTTTATGACTGGGAAAAGTTACAAGAATTGAAAATGGGAGGATTGGTCAACGTTGGAAAGGGAAGTGATAAGAAGCCTTGCATGGTAATATTTACACTCAATCCGGATGCAGATAAGGAAGTTTCAAGGCCATGCATAGTTGGAAAAGGAATAACTTTTGACACAGGAGGAATATCAATTAAGCCCACGAGTGGAATGTGGGATATGAAGTATGATATGTGTGGTGCTGCCACAGTTTTTGGATTAATGGAAGCACTATGGGCAACCGGATATGAAAGAAGAGTAAATGGCATAACTTGCTTGGCAGAGAATATGCCTGGATCTGGAGCATACCGCCCAGGAGATGTTATTTCGACTTATTCTGGTAAAACTGTAGAGATTTTTAGTACGGATGCTGAAGGTAGAAATGTCTTAGCAGATGGATTGTGGAAAGCAGGAGAATTTGATCCCGAATACATCATTGATTTAGCAACTTTAACGGGTGCAGTTGTTGTTGCACTTGGCAATCAAATAACTGGAATGTGGGGCAATGATGATTCATTGATAAATAAGTTAAAAAATGCATCCATCAAAGAAGGTGAAGATGTTTGGAGAATGCCTCTAAATTCTGATTTTGAAGGATATATGACAGATTCAGCATTTGCAGATACTAGGAATGGATCATCTGGAGGTAGAGCAGGTTCATCCAATTCTGCCGCTGCTTTTCTGAAACAGTTTGTTCCAAATCGTAATTTTGAAGAAAGTTTGGAACAGATATCATGGATACATTTGGATATAGCTGGAACAGCATGGGGGCCGGGAGGTAAAGCAAAATCTGAAGCTTCAAATCCTTTATTCCAATATGGAGTATCGGGGGTTCATGTTAGAACTCTGCATAGATTGATTGATGATAATTAATTAAGATTCATCCTCATCATCGGAATCAACAACTTCGAAATCTGCTTCCACAACACCATCTTCGCCATCATTAGTGCCTTCCTCTGATGTTTGCTCTTCCGCCATTTCGGCTGCTGCTGCTTCGTATATTTTAGTAGATAATCCGTGCATTAATTGCTCAACTTCCGATAATTTAGCTTGTATTGCTGCTTCGTCAATATCCTCCAAAGGTATGGCTTCTTCGCCATCCATAATCAAGGCCTCTAATTCATTTAATTTTTCAGATACTGGAGTTGTATCTTCCTCTGAAAGTTTATCACCAGTTTCTTCAATAGTTTTACGAGTTTGATATATGATGCTATCAGCTTGGTTACGTAATTCAACTCTGGCTTTCCTGAGTTTATCTTCTTCAGCAAACTTTTCGGCTTCTTCGATTTTTTGATTTATTTCATCTTCAGATAACGATGTTTGACTTTCAATTTTGATAGATTGTTCCGTACCTGTTCCAAGATCTTTAGCAGATACATTTACTATTCCATTAGCATCTATATCGAATGTAACTTCTATTTGTGGTACTCCCCTTGGTGCAGGAGGAATTCCGACAAGATGAAATTGGCCAAGCGTAATATTATCTTTTGCAAACTCCCGTTCACCCTGTAGAACATGAACTTCTACTGCAGGTTGACTATCGGCGGCTGTTGAGAAAACTTCTGATTTACGTGTAGGGATTGTAGTATTTCGTTCAATCATTGGAGTGGTGATTCCTCCTAATGTCTCGATACCGAGTGATAAGGGCGTAACATCCAATAATAATACATCAGTAACTCCTTCGTCGCCAACAATTATTCCTGCTTGTAAAGTTGCACCCACTGCAACTGCTTCATCTGGATTTATTCCTTTGAACGGGGCTTTTCCTACTTCTTTCTCAATAGCTGATTGTACTGCAGGAACTCTAGTAGATCCTCCAACTAATATTACTTTGTCTACATCTCCCTTTTTTACGCCTGAATCTTTCATAGCACGGCGAGTAGGAGACATTGTTCTTTCAATCAAATTACTAATTAATTTTTCAAAATCAGACCTGGATAAAGTGATATCTAAATGTTCTGGTTGGCCATCCCTCATAGTGATAAAAGGTAAGTTAATTTGAGTTGATGCTGAAGATGAAAGTTCTATCTTAGCTTTTTCAGCTGCTTCCCTGAGTCTACTCATTGATTGTAGATCTTTACTCAAGTCTATACCTGTAGATTTCTTAAACTCACTTACTAACCAATCAACTACTACTTGATCGAAATCATCTCCACCTAAGCGATTATCTCCGCTGGTAGCCTTAACCTCAATTTGTGGTTGACCATCTACTTGATATATCTCTAATACTGATACATCAAAGGTACCGCCGCCCAAATCATATACCAAAATAGTTTGATCATCAGCTTTATCGACTCCATAAGCCAAAGCGGCTGCAGTAGGCTCATTTATTATCCTAAGTACTTCTAATCCCGCGATTCTTCCTGCATCTTTTGTTGCTTGCCTTTGGGCGTCAGAAAAATAAGCAGGACATGTTATTACAGCTTGCTTAACTTCTCTTCCCAGATACTCTTCGGCATCTGCTTTTAATTTTTGAAGAATAAAGGCCGAAACTTCCTGAGGTGAATATGTATCTTCATCGATTTTTTTAGACCAATCAGTACCCATTTCTCTTTTTACTGAAAGAATAGTTCTCTCAGAGTTCGTTACTGCTTGTCGCTTTGCAGTAATTCCGACTAATCTTTCACCATCTTTTGTGAATGCAACTACACTTGGAGTTGTTCTGGCTCCTTCCGAATTGGATATCACAACTGCTTGGCCACCCTCCAGCGTAGCAACGCAACTATTTGTCGTACCTAAATCAATTCCTATTACTGGTCCACTCATTTTTTCATCTCCTATTTTTAATTATACATTGTTGAATTAATATCAAATGTGACATCCAATATTCCATTATTATATGTCCATTTGATAATTCGACTTGCTGTTTCTGGTAACTTAAACTTCTTGAAAGGTCGTAATTGAGTAGTTTTCATAATTTGGAGCAAGTTTCCAGAACTAGCGAGATTTAATTCCATAGAATCTTGATCGATATCAGTATATCTAGATATATCTACAGTTAAGTACATTTTATCTCCATAAATTTGAACATTATCTTGATCAAGTTCTTCGTCATCATGAGCATCATTAATTTCTGCTTCCATCTCAATTACTGGCTCATCTAACTTAACATCCACGCCGATATTTTTTAATAAATCTCCAAATCCTTCAGGATTATTGATATTCATCATTTGCTCCATCATTTTTCTTAATTCCTTTGGATCTAAATTTATATTCATTTTATTGACATCCATATTGACATTAGCTTTTGCCATATCTTCCATATTCATGCCCATATCTTCTAATCTACCTTTTAACTGATTCATAATTGATTTAAGCATGTTTATATCTACATTCATACCCATTTCAGAAAATACTTTAGCCATTTCCTTTAGCATATTTTCTTCCCATTCATCTCTATTGGAAACGCTCATAATAATCACTAGTGAACCTTAGGTTGTCTAGTGGGAGAGAGGTTGAATATATTAATACGACGGTTTGTAGATTATACTAATCAAGAACAATACAACAAGCGGATTCAAAACATATTATCCATTGGGATAAATTATATGACCGAATCTGAGCACGATATAGCATTAGAAGATACGGATCGTATCAAGGGGCATGCTGCCCTCGTTAATAACGTAAAAGCCGCTGTTGCATTAGCAGGAGCAGTGAGATCAACACTCGGCCCCAGAGGTTTAGATAAAATGCTAGTTGAAGAGGGAGGGAGTACTATTGTTACTAATGATGGAGTTACGGTCCTCGAGAATGCTAAGGTTGAACATCCCACTGCTCAGTTACTAATATCTACATCTTCTTCACAAGACAAGTCGGCTAGAGATGGGACTACAACTACAGTTCTATTAATGGCTGAAATTTTACAAAATTCTTTAGAATTAGTGAGGATGGGTATTCATCCTACCGTAATTATTAATGGCTACAGAATAGCATTAGAAGAGTCGATACTAGAATTGTCTAACATTTCAAAGGAAATTTCTGAAGATATTTCTGAATATGCTATAGTTTCAACCTCATTAGCAGGTAAAATTGAGTCTTCAGTTACTTCTATGCTTACGAATTATGCCATAGAAGCCGCAAATATACTTTCTTCAGAAGAAGGAGGAGAGGATTTAGAAAGATTACGAGTAAAAAGACTGCAAGTTGGCAATGGAGGAATTAAAGACTCAAAATTAATTCATGGATTAGTTTTACCAAAATCAAGATTAGACTTGGAAACACTAGCATTCTCGAATGGTGGTAAAATCGCAATAATTGATGGTGGTTTGGAAAATAAAAAAATAGATATGGACGCTTCGATAGAAATAACAGGTATCGGTTCATTAAAAGAATTTCATAATAGAGATTTAGAAAAAATAAAAATATTAGTTGAACATCTTAAATCGTTTGATATTGATTTATTAATTGTTAGAGATGGTGTGGCGGACGACGCCATTACCCCCTTGAAAAATGCTGGAATTACTACTTACAGGAGATTAGAGAGGCGAGATTTAGAATTATTATCAAAGATGACTGGTGCTAATCCAGTAAGAAATCCTTTAAATTTAAAATTTGAGGATATAGGCAATTATACCAAACGCGCAGAGAAGTTAATTTCAGATGTTAAGCATACCACTATTGAAGGCGATATTGGAGGAGGCATGACGTTTGTAATTAGAGGATCTAGTCCGGAAATTAGAAATGAAATGAAGCGTGCATTTGATGATGCTTTAGGTGTTGCTCATAGGCTCAAAAGAAATCCATCTATATTACCTGGAGGGGGGGCAACTCACATACATCTTGCTAGGCACCTTCGTATATTTGCTACTAGTCAATCTGGCCGTGAACAATTAGCAATTGAGGCTTATGCAGCTGCATTAGAAATAATACCAAGAGTTTTGGCGGAGAATTGCGGCATGGATCCAATTGACGCCATCTTATCATTATCTGCTGCTCAAAATAATCAATTAGAAGACGGTCCGTGGATAGGACTAGATGTTCAGTCAGGTAAAAATATCAATATGATTGACGCAGGAATATTAGATCCATTATTTGTAGCGAAACACGCATTAACTGGAGCGACTGAAGCGGCCATAAATGTTCTTCGTATAGATGATGTATTGTGGGCAAAACAGGAAGCTCAAACTCCGGATTGGCAAAATGAACTAACGGAAGAAGATTGAGTTAATCACTAAGGTTATCAAGCATAGAATCGACAATTCTATTCAAATCATATTTTGCTTTCCAACTCCAGTCTTCTTTTGCAAATGAATCATCGATTGAATCTGGCCATGAATCAGCATATTTTTGCCTAATATCTGGAAAGAAATTGCATGTGAAACCATCAACTTTATCTTTAATTGCATCGACTAATTCTTGAGCAGTAAATGATAGTCCAGATACATTATATCCTGGCCTAGATTTTCCAATTGATTCGATTGGAGAATCCATCAGTTCCAAAGTAGCTCTAATTGCATCATCCATATACATCATTGGCAATCTTGTTTCTGGCTTAACAAAGCAATCATAATGTCCGTGATTTAATGCAGCTTGGAAAATCTCGACTGCATAATCAGTAGTCCCTCCTCCCGCCGGAGATTTCCAAGAAATTAAACCAGGATATCTGAGCCCCCTAGCATCTACATTATATTTTGTCCAATAGTCATTAATTAAATTCTCGCCAATAACTTTGGTTTCACCATAAACAGTAGTTGGGTTCAGAGGAGTATTTTGAGGGGCATGTTTTGGGGCTTCTGGACCAAAAACAGCTATTGAAGATGGGGCATAAACTTTCAAATTATTGGACTTGGCTGTTTCCAAGACTGAAATCACGCCCCCAATATTTATTTTCCTGCATAAGTCTGGCTTTTTTTCTCCGACAGCAGACAGCATTGCTCCCAAATGAAATATTTTTCTTATATCATAATCTTTTACAATTTTGTCCATAGAATCAATATCAAGAACACTCAATAATTCAAAAGGCCCATTAGTTACTCCAGAGTGGCCTGAAAGTTGCCTGATATCTGTTGCCAAAACATTTTCATTACCATATCTTTGTCTCAATTCATCTACTAAGTCAGTACCTATTTGCCCCAAAGCACCCGTGACCATGATACGGTTTACTTCCGGCGCGAACATGTTACTCGGTAAGGTACTGGATAAATGAACCTAAAGTAACATTGTTACATTTCGTCATAGACAATGTTGATATGTCTAGCATACACGCTTTTGACCCTGTTGATTAGATGAAGTATGTTGTTGTAACCGGAGGAGTGCTGTCAGGACTAGGAAAAGGAGTTACTGCGAGTAGTATAGGAGTATTACTAAAATCAGCAGGATTGAGCGTTACTGCAATAAAAATAGATCCATATGTAAATAGTGATGCTGGAACCATGAGTCCGTTTGAGCATGGAGAGGTTTTTGTCCTAGATGATGGGGGCGAAGCTGATCTTGACCTTGGTAATTATGAGAGATTTTTAGATATTGCACTTTCTAAAGATAATAATATTACAACAGGTAAGGTTTACTCGTCAGTCATAGAAAGGGAAAGAAGAGGCGATTATTTAGGAAAAACAGTACAGGTTGTCCCTCACATAACAGATGAAATTCAAGACTGGATTGAGAGAGTATCTCATTTGCCGAGTGATAATACAGATTCCGTCCCAGATGCTTGTGTGATTGAGCTAGGGGGCACAGTTGGGGATATTGAAAGTGCCCCGTTTATTGAATCTTTAAGGCAGTTTCAATTTAGAGTAGGGAAAGAAAACATATGTTTTGTCCATGTTAGCTTAGTTCCTGTAATGGGGCCTGTTGGTGAACAGAAGACAAAACCTACTCAACATACGGTCAAGGAGTTAAGGGGATTAGGAATAATTCCCGATATTTTGGTATGTAGATCTGAGGTCCCATTAGTTGAAGATACACGTGAAAAATTATCTGCTTTTTGCCATGTATCTCCCAAAGCCGTTGTCTCTGCCCATGATGTTTCAAATATCTATCAAGTACCAATTATGATGGAAAAACAAGGCGTAAGTGAAATACTATCTAATAAACTTGATTTTAAATTACCGGAGGATAGGAGTTTATTGGTTAATTGGAAAATTATGGCCGATCACGTTGATTCTTTGGAAGAGGAAGTACATATTGCAATGGTAGGTAAATACACCGGATTATCAGATTCTTACCTCAGTGTGATAAAGGCCTTACAGCATTCATCTTATAATGTAGGTAGAAAATTAATTATTGATTGGATAGAGTCAGTGAATCTCGAAGATGAAATTAAAAAATCAGATTCTAAAATCTATAATCATTCTTGGAAATTATTAAAAGAAGCCGATGGAATCTTAGTTCCTGGAGGATTTGGGAGCAGAGGTATTGAAGGTAAAATTCTCGCAGCCAAGTACGCTAGAGAGAATAAAGTACCTTATCTAGGAGTGTGCCTAGGATTGCAGATTGCAACAATTGAATTTTGTAGGAACGTACTCGGAATAAAGAATGCTAATTCAACTGAGTTTGTTGAGGATTCAGAAAATCCTGTTATTATTTTTATGCCAGAAATATCCAAAACACACATGGGAGGTACTATGAGACTTGGAACCAAACCCACTCCTTTTTTGGTTGAGGACTGTAAAATACGTAGATTATATGGAAATAAACCATACGTTGATGAAAGGCATAGGCATAGATATGAAGTTAATCCTAAGTTAATAGACAGGATTGAAAGTGCTGGATTAATTTTTGTCGGCAAGGATGAAACTGGTCAGCGATGCGAGATAATGGAATTGAATGATCATCCATATTACGTCGGTACGCAATATCATCCAGAATTTAAATCGAGACCCAATAGGCCAAGTCCTCCTTTTCTTGGATTATTAAAAGCAGCCTGTGGTATTGAAATCTAATCAATAGAAACTGGTAAAACTCGAGTGGTACGATATCCTTGCAGTACCTTCATGTACTTTTTTAAAGCAAAATCAGAGTCCAAATCTTCATCTCCTGTCTCTATTCTTAATTTTCTTACAGTCAAAAGTTTTGCGGGAGTAACTATTCCCAGAATGTTATCAATTCCTATTTTACGAATTACGTTTGGAGATAATTGTAAATTACCTCTTCCAATCAAAAAACCTTGCCCCCCCATTGGAGAAAGTAAAACTATTATTTCTCCCTTGTGTAATGATATTATTTCTAACAATCCCTTTTCATCCAAATCCATTCCGATTATTTTTTTCCCAAGTGTTGCATCCATTCCAAGCGTAGTTAAAGTAAAACCTAAAAACTCTCCAATTGTACTTAATGTTCCCCCTGAACCCCATATTATTAATGTATTATCATTAAGAAGAATTTCATTTATATGATCTGCTAAACCTTCAATAATCTCCTCTTCACCAGATATCTCAACCCTCTGTTTGGAGCCTTGCATCCAACGAGGACTTGAGGGCGTAATGGCTTCGGCATAATGTCTAACAACCCAATCACCATTTCTGTAACGTTCTTCATCTAAATCTAAAACTTCAGTACTTGCAACTAGCAAGTCACCTCTCATCCAAGCAGAAAGAACTTCGGCAGCCGCCTTAGGAGAAGCAGCGAAAGATCCAGAATACATTTTTACTCCCGTAGGAACTCCTATTACTGGTTTTTTAGGGCAACCCAATTTGTCTAATTCCGCCATAATATCACGAGTGGTTCCATCACCACCTGCATAAATAAGTAAATCTATTCCATTCTTAATTACATCTTTAACAGCATTTTGAGTATCATTAAAAGTAGTATCTCCTGAAGATTCGTGAACTTCAATTATTGAGCCAATATTAGCCCCTAAAGGTATCCAATCTGTACCCATTCTACCCTTACTAGTTATCCATGATATGTCTTCAAACTTTCCACGATATAAATTTAGAAAATGATTTAGAAATAATTCAAGCCTTGGCCCAGATCTATCGCTTGCTCCAAGAGATCTGGCGATCTCTGCCTGGCCGTCTGAACCTTTGAGGCCAAGTTTTCCTCCTAATCCTGCATCCGGATTTACAATCAACCCTAACCTAAACATAGTATCCGGTAGGGATAGACGTTATTATCGCTACATACCCGTTGCGCAAGACATGAGGGTCGTTGTTGCACTAGGGGGAAATGCACTGTTGCGTAGAGGAGAGGCTTTAACATCTGAAAATCAAAGAAGAAATGTGAAGATTGCTGCAAAATCAATTGCACCTCTGATTAGTAAATATCAGGTAGTAATAACACATGGTAATGGCCCACAAGTTGGCCTATTATCACTTCAATCATCAGCATATAAAGAAGTCAAATCTTATCCTTTAGATGTTTTAGGAGCCCAAACAGAAGGTATGATTGGATATATGATTGAGCAAGAGTTGGGGAACTTACTACCAATTGAAGTTCCCTTTGCAACACTATTAACAATGGTCGAGGTCGATCCAGAAGATCCTGCGTTTGATAACCCGACAAAACCAATAGGTCCAGTTTATACAAAGAAAGAAGCACAAGAATTGGCCAAGCAAAGAGGTTGGACAATAGCGCCTGATGGAGATAAATGGAGGAGAACGGTGCCTTCCCCAATTCCTCAAAGGATTTTTGAATTAAGGCCCATCCATTGGTTATTAGAAAAAGGGACAGTAGTAATTTGTGCTGGCGGAGGCGGGATTCCGACGATGTATGAAAAAGATGGCACATTGAAGGGCGTTGAAGTAGTCATAGACAAAGACAGAGCTAGTGCATTATTAGCAATACAAATTAACGCAAGAGTATTGATTTTGGCGACTGATTCCGATGGAGTTTACTTAGATTGGGGGACTAAAGATGCAAGAAAATTAGATAAAATTACGCCACAGGAAATTGAAAAATATAAATTCGATGAGGGGTCAATGGGCCCCAAGGTCGAAGCCGCATGTGATTTTGTAAATAAAACAGGAGAAAGAGCTGTGATTGGATCTTTAACAGACCTAGAAAAAATGATTGCTGGCGAGGCCGGTACACAATTCATTATCTCTTAATCTATAGTTTACATATTGTTTTTTATAAATGTCTTCATATCATAAAGGTTTCTCGCCTTTAATAGAGGAGTCTCCCATGTCAATGCTAAATGTTGAAATTGACAATAATGAAGTTCGTCAATATGAAGCTGGAATTACTTTTGGAGATATCATTAAAGATGTTTTTGGACGTAAATCTGGTTCAGTTGCAGTATTTGTAAATGGCATAGAAAAAGATATGTCACAGTTTCTTGAAACGGACTGTAAAATAGAGCCAATCTATGGTGAATCTGATGCGGGATTGTATATCCTAAGACATTCATGTGCACACCTACTGGCGCAGGCAGTAACAGAATTGTTTCCGTATGCTAAACCTACAATCGGCCCTCCAATCGATCATGGATTCTACTATGATTTTTATATGGATTCAATTGGTGATGAAGAATTAAAAAAAATTGAAAAAAGAATGAGAGAAATAATGAAGAAAAATCAACCAATTTCAAGAGAAGAACACAATAATGAATCATTACGAGAGATATTTATAGATAATCAATTTAAGCTAGAAATTATTGATGAAAAAATAGGACATGAAATAGGTTCATCGATATATAAACAGGGAAATTTTGTTGATTTATGCAGGGGCCCTCATGTTTCTTTTACATCTCAATTACGATGGTTTAAGTTAACTAGTACTAGTCAAGCATATTGGCGCGCTGACTCTAAAAAAGAATCATTAACAAGAATATATGGCATGTGTTTTGCGACTAAAGAAGGATTAAAAAATAGGGAAAAGCAACTGCAAGAAGCTGCTAAAAGGGATCACAAAAAAATAGGTAAAGAAATGGAATTATACATGATTGATGAGATGATTGGTAGAGGATTACCAGTGTGGCTGCCAAATGGAGAAATAATAAAGTCATCAATTGAGAATTTTGCTCTAGAAACAGAAGATAGATATGGATACCAGCGCGTAACAACTCCCGTATTGGGAAAAAAACAACTTTTTGAAACAAGTGGGCATTTACCCCATTATGCAGAGGGTATGTACCCTCCAATGAAAATGGACGATGGAGAATATTATCTCAAAGCAATGAATTGTCCAATGCATCACTTGGTTTATAGAAATAAAAAACGATCCTATAGAGATTTACCGATTAGAATTGCAGAATATGGTACAGTTTATAGAAATGAATTATCCGGTACTTTAGCTGGATTACTAAGAGTCAGAATGCTATCAATGAATGATGCTCATATCTATTGTACTTTGGATCAGGTGGCTGAAGAGTTTGCTAATAATATAAAGATGGTACAAGATTATTACAAAACATTTGGATTTGAAGATTATTATTTTAGACTTTCTTTATGGGATTCCGAAAATAAAAATAAATATATTGATCAACCGGAAAACTGGGAAGCCACACAAAATCATCTGAGAAGCATATTGGACGATTTGGGAGTCCCTTATGAAGAAAGTATTGGTGAAGCTGCATTCTATGGTCCGAAAGTTGACATACAGTTTACAACAGCAATAGGACGAGAAGAATCAATGTCCACAATTCAGTTAGATTTCGCAGCTAAAGAACGTTTTGGATTGACATATACTGATGAAACTGGGTCAGATAATGATGAAGTTTTCGTAATTCACCGCGCGCCACTTTCAACTCATGAAAGATTTGTTGCCTTCTTAATAGAGCATTGGTCAGGTAATTTTCCTACTTGGCTATCTCCAATTCAAGTACAAATTATAACAATCTCTGAGAAACATCAAGAATATGCCAATAATTTGGCGCAGATTCTTAAGGAAGTAGGAATAAGGGCAAATACGGATACTTCAGATAACACGATTGGTAAGAAAATAAGAATGCACAGAACCATGAGGCCAGCATATATGGTAATTATTGGTGATGAAGAATCAATCAATGGAACTGTTTCAATTAGAGCCAGAGATGGGCGTCAGAGAAATGGAATGGCATTGGATGAATTTATTGAAGAAATTTCATTAGAAAATACTAATCGTAAAACTACATTAGATTTGGTAAAAGATAAATGATATTGATAGCATGATTGTAAATATTGCAGGATATAGATTTGTGGACCTCCACGATCCTGAAGAAATGAAAGTACGTTTTTTGGAAGAATGCTTAGATTTAGAATTAAAAGGAACTGTTTTGTTAAGTTATAATGGAATAAATTTTTATGTAGCAGGACTACAAAAATCGATTGATGAATTTGTAAAATTTATTGAGTATGATGAGCGCTTGCTTGATATACCTCTAAAAAAAAGTTATACTGAATATCAACCATATAGGAGGATGATTGTAAAAAAGAAAAAGGAAATAATTTCATTGGGACTTTCTAATGTTAGGCCAATTGAACATACTAGTCCGTCCATTAGTCCCACTAATCTTAAGCAATGGTTGAATGAAAATAAAGATTTTATCCTACTTGATACAAGAAATGATTACGAGTTAAGAGTAGGGAGTTTTGAAAAGGCTATTGATTTGAATATTAAGACATTTAGAGGATTTCCTGATGCAATTAAAGGTTTAGATGTAGATAAAACAAAAACTGTAGTCATGTTTTGCACTGGAGGGATACGATGCGAAAAGGCATCAGTAGTTATGGAAAATGAAGGATGGGAAAATGTCCTACAACTTGAGGGGGGGATTCTAAATTATTTTCAAGAATGTGGAGGAAAGCATTGGGATGGCGATTGTTTTGTTTTTGATCAACGAGTTGCAGTTAATCCAAATTTAGAGGAATCCGAAATAGAAATGTGTTTTATATGTAGAGAACCATTAACATTGGAAGAGCAAGATTCAGAAGAATATGTAATTATGAAATATTGTCCATATTGTATAAATGAAAATAAATAGATAGCACATATTAACAGAGTTTATGTGTTTTGATTACTTCGAATTATAAAAACATGTCCGAAGAAACGAGCAATGAGAAAATCTCCAATCAAGAGATTATCGATTCCATGTTAGTTTCTTCTCGTTCCATAGTCAGAACATGTATGGAAATTAGGAATCATGAAGATGTATTAATAGTTACAGATACTGAAACTTCAGAAATAGGACGTTCTTTATACGAAGCTGCTTCTGAAGTTACAGATAGAGTTCTCCTGATAATGATGCCTCCAATGTTCAAATTGGGAAATGAACCCCCTAGCCCGGTAGCAGATTTAATGCGCCGTGTGAGAGTAGTACTAATTGCAACTAAGGATTCATTGACGCATACTAAAGCAAGAATTAATGCATCAAAGGCAGGAGTAAGGATTGCTTCAATGCCGGGAATCGATAAAAATATGTTTATTTCAGGCGGAATTACTGCAGATTATAATGCATTACTACGAGAAATATCAGCAATGAATACAATTTTTAGAAGACGAAGAGATGTACATATCACATCTCCATCTGGTACGGATGTAAAATTCACAACTGGAAGTAGATGGATACTTGAAGATAATGGAATATGTAATAGGCCCGGTCAAGTTACAAATCTACCTGCAGGAAGAATTTTTGTTTTACCTAAAAAGGGGTCAATGAATGGAAAAATTATTTTTGATGGATCTTGGGAAGGTAAATTATTGGAAGATAATATTGAATTTACAATAGTTGATGGTTTGGTTACAGATGTAAAAGGAGATTCGGAAATTAATAATTTTTTTAAATTAGATAAAAATAATACTAGAACCTCAGGTGGGGGCCTCATTAATACTGTAGCAGAGTTTGGTTTTGGCATGAATTCAAGGGCCAGGCTTGTAGGGAATAAACTTGAAGATCAAGTTGTTAGAGGTAATTCATATTTTAGTTTTGGAGATAATACTGCACTTGGAGGTAATTCAAATATTGGTTTACAAGTAAGGGGAGTAGTACAAAAAACTAGTATCTACCTAGAAGATATTGATTTGGCCTTAGATGGCAAAATTATAGCAAAAAAAAGGTGAGTAACATAAAAAAAGTAATTTTATGGTGTAATGGCGATACTCCATCAGAAGAGTTGGTTAATAGTTTAATAAACCAAAAAAGTATTGTATATGGAGTAGATAAAGGTGCAGATGTTGCTAATTCGATGGGAATAACAATTCAAAAAGTATTAGGTGATTTAGACTCAGTTGACACCTCAAAATGGAATAATAAGTCTAAGAAAATATATGACCAGGAAATTAGTGATTTGGGTAAATCTATCAGATACTTAATAGAAAATAAAATCTATGAAGTAGATATAATAGGAATTGATGGAGGTAATCCTGAACATATTTTAGGAATATGGGGTAATTTAGTAGAAATGCCCGGTAATATCAAAATAAAATTACATCATGAACATAGAATTACAGAAAGAATCCATCCAGATGAAGGCCAATTAGAAATTTTCATTAGTGATGAAGAAGAGTTTTCTATTTTTGCATTGACACCTTGTAAAAATGTACATCTTACTGGCTCTAAATGGGAAATAAAGGGGGATAAAATGGAATTATCCAGTAGAGGATTACATAATGTGGGATTGGGAAGAAATATAAAAATCATTGCAGATGGAATAATTGTTTTGATAACTGAAAGGTAGGTTATTCAGTTTTTGGATTCATAGATAACATCATTGCAATTGGCCTTGTACGTGGATCGCTTTCCAATGCTAATTTCATGATAACTGCTAATGGCACTCCTAAGACCATCCCTAGAACGCCCCATGCCCATCCCCAAAATGCAACGAGTAACAAAAGTACAATTGGAGACATATCTAGCCTTTTACCTGCTAATTGAGGCTCTACTAAACCCCCCCATACTTGTTGATTTCCAATTAATAATATTACCAATAAAATAGCTGATGGTGGAGAAAGAATAATGAATCCCAATAAGATTGGAGGAATAACCGAAATTAGAGCACCGATGTAAGGTATAAAGTCCATCATGAAAGTAATAGATGCCCACAAAAACCAACCTGGAATTCCATAAGAATAAAGAATAAAGGCTGCAACTATTGCCTGTCCAAATGCAACAGAAGCCCTAGTTAAAACGTAGATATTTATGCTATCTGATGATGCTTCGGCAAGTTTGGTAATCTTCTCTGAATCCTCTGGGTAAGCAGCTTTGATACGTTTTGGGAGTGTTTCTGATTCTAGTATAATAAATAAAAGAAATATCAATACTGTGACTGAACTAGCCGTGAAACTTGCTAATGACCCTACAAGTCCGGTGGCAAAGGTTTCGATTTTTTCTACAGTTATTAAATCAATAAGTGCTGGAGCACTGAATGAAAATCCTAAAAATGATAAATCCTCAAACCATAAAATTTTATCGCTTAATTTAGCAGAAAGAAATGGGACCTCATCAGTAAAAGTTTGCATATTAGAAAATAAAACATTAGAAACAATAAGTAAAACTCCAACAACTATAGTAACAAATGCACCGTAGGCTAAAAATGGATGTCCACCAATTTTTTCTTCCAGCCATTGTGCTGGTGGCCTTATGAGGAAAAATAGTAAAATTGCAACTACCAATGGCTGTATTATAGATTCAAGATGTTTTATGGCTAAAACTGAAACGAATAACATAATTGCTATATTTGATGCAGTATTAAATTTTAATTTTCCTAATTTTACTTGCTCGGACATATTATCATCACTACGAAGAAGAGTTTTCGCATCAAGTTTTTCATCATATAATAATTTTATTTGACATTATCAACATATATTTTTAGAAATTCTAATGCATTTTTTTTGAATGTAAACTTATCAATTACTAAACGCCTTCCGGCTTGTCCTTTTATGGAAAGAGTTTCTTTAGATTGTAATTCATTCAAGATGGTTTCAGAAATAGAATCGGTATCGCCCATTGTAAAAAGACCTCCGACATTTTCATCAACCATTTCAGGCAATGGCCCATGATTTACAGTCACTACTGGAGTAGCGGATGCCATTGCTTCAAGAGGAATTAATCCTTGGCCTTCGTAATAAGAAGGATAAACTACTAAATCTGCACAACGATATAATGTCGCTAAATCATCGAATTTCATACTTGATTCAATAAAAACCGAACCTTCTAAACCTAATTTTTTTGCTTTTTTGAGCAATCTTGATCTTAGGCCACCACGCCCGACAATCACTAATTTTGTATCAGGAGATATAATTTTTACTTTAACAAATGATTGCAATAATATACCAAAGCCTTTCCTTGCAGCTAAACGTCCTACTGCCAATAATAAATTACCTTGTTCAGTTAAATTATATTTTGCACGTATGGATTTATTAATTAAAATTGAATCTTTATCATTTTTATCTAAAGGTATGAACATATCTGTATCAACACCCCAATGAATAACTTGGTAATTCCAATTTTTGGGAGGATTGTATCTGTCCATGAAATCAGATTTAGTGGAAAAGGAATTTGGAACACAAACATCTGAGTAATTTATAGCTATATTTTCAAAATTAGCATATCTTTTGGCTGTAATTCTCATTATTAAATCATTAGGATTGGCCCAAACTGCTGATTCCTTATGTTTTGATGCGAGAAAGAGTCCATCCCTCTCTCCTAGCCATGTACCATGTAATGAGGAAACTATAGGTGCGACCTCTTGCTTACATATCTCAAATTGTCTTTTATCCCATGAAATCATTGGACAGTGTAAATGAACAATGTCAACAGGGTCTTGTAAGTTTAACTTTTTTAATGCTTTAAGCGCATTTCTGCCATAAGAACGTGTAAACTCCATTGGAATCTTTTTCCAAGAAACTTCAATAACATTTACACCATTTATTTCAGGTGCTTTGTTAGGCCCTTTACGAGTTATGATAGTTATTTTATGACCTAAATTAGCCAATGCAAAGGAAAGATGGTATACTGTAGAGCCCATTCCACCCCATCTTGGGGGATATTCTGCAGACAACATTGCGACATGCATGGTTATACCTTGACGTATCCTAGAATGTATTCTTTCAAGATAATATTGGTAATTTAGCAATAGCATCATTCAAAATGTATGCCTTGTTCCGAGGTATTGATATATATGGGAAAAGTATTACCTGTTCATGTTACTGTCGTAATCCCTACTCGTAATGAAGAAGAAGCGATTGTAGATACCATACGATCAGTACCTAATGACGGTTGGTGTGAAAAACTAGATTTTTTAATCATTGATGGAAACTCTAGTGATAAAACTAGAGAATTAGCAGAAGGAGAAGGTGCAGATGTTTATTTAGAAAAGAGAAGAGGATATGGTCGTGCATACAAAACAGGATTTTCAATGGCCTCGGGAGAAATAATTGTCACCATGGATGCAGATTGCACATATCCTGGAGAGGAAGTTCCTAACTTAGTTAGAAGATTGATAGATGATAACTTAGAATGGATAACATGTGATCGATTAGCTAAGGCTGAAGAAGGAGCAATGTCTGGAATGCATAAATTTGGTAATTGGACTTTAGCCACTACTGCAAGACTATTATTTTGGTATGGGATAAAGGATTCTCAAAGTGGTATGTGGGTATTTAGAAAATCTATATTCGACAATGAAAATGTAAGGCCAAAACATGATGGAATGCCGCTGTCACAGGAGTTTAAAATTAGGGCAAGAAGATATTTGAAGAAGGATAAGACATTAGAAATTAGTGTTCCGTATAGAGTTAGAGTTGGGCCTGCAGAAATTAACACATGGGGAGATGGTTTGCTCAATCTTAGAAGTTTATTTTGGCTAAGATTTGGAATATTTGGTAAGAGTACTAAATGGGGAAAAGAAGATTAAATATTTTTCTTATTATCAAATTCCTTATCTAATTCTCTTGGATCAAAACCTGACCAAGATTCGATTAATTCTAAATCTTTAGAAATTTGGATACGTCTTTTGTTTACATAAATTATTCCTAGGGTAATAAAAATAACCATAAAAATCACAATAATAGGCAATCCGGCATTGAAAAACCAATCTAGTGAGTCACCATCATCTTCTTTCAATATTGGAATTATTTCGATTTGAGATTGGCTTACTGAATCTCCATCGATTGCCCACAATTCGACTCTAACATAATTACCTTCTGATTCTTGCCAATTAGTTCTATATGTCCATATGTCATCATTAGCAACTTGATCACTGCCTAATCCATCGTCCCTCAATGTGAAAGCAGTAGATATTCCCCCAGCAGTAATTTCTCCGTTAACAGAATTAGTGGTACGATCTGCATCTTCTAAAGTCACATAAATATAGACCTCAGTTGGCTCACTATTTTTAATAGAATCGACGGAAATTATTAAATCTCTTAATATTGGATAGCTAGAGCCAATGGTTAGATTTACAGAAGTAAAATCTTGAACACCTCTAGAATCCTGAACCATTAAATTTATTTGAATAATTCCAGGATTAAAATTAATTAGGACTTCTTCCGTATTTCCAATTGTTGTTCCATCATTTAAAAACCATTGATATAATACGATATCACCATCATAATCATATGATTCTGATGCATTCAATTCAACTTTTTGACCTGGAGGAATATATTGACCATTGGTTAATTTAGAAATTTCTGCTAATGGTGCAGACTCAAATACAAAAATAGATTGATAGTATGCCCTTTGCATTAAATTTTCATCTACTAGAATTATAGTTAATTTATGATTTCCTGCAATTAAATAATCATTATACCAGTAATTTATGCTCTTATTTTCTAAAATAATACCCATTAAATCAGAATGAATACTGACTGTAAAGTAATCACCATCTGGATCAAAGGAATTTCTAAAATCAAATAATACTGGAGAATTTGAAAGGACTTCAATATCAGGAGTTGGTGAAGCTAAAATTAATAATGGAGCAGATTCATTAATTAATATATTGATTAAATTACTAATAACTTCCACACTTCCATCATTTATTATTAATGAGATATTGTGATTTCCAGCAGGCAATCGGGATTCAAAATTCCAATCTGTACCTATTGGTTGTGCTAATTTATCACTGACCCATAAGATGCTAACTAAGTCATTACTAGAGGTTAATGTTGGATTACACAGTAAGTTACTTCCATTATTTGGTAATTCATTACATGAAACATCCCAATCGCCAGAACCATTGGCATCAAATTTTATTAAATCCCCTGATTCCAACATTAATCCATCATTTGAGATATTTATTATAGCAATCGGAGGAGAATTAAGTACTTCTAATTCAATAAAATCATATGACCAGTTTCCAAAATGAACGGGTTGATCATCTGAAACTTTTAGCACTATATTGTGAATACCCTTAGATAAATTTCCTGACCACTCGATATCTGTCGATGATGTTATTCCTGATGATAAGAGACCATCTAAGTTACTAATAAATTCAAATTTAATTTCATCACCTTCCGGATCTATTGAGGATGTACCATCGAGTTTGACAAAACTAGAAGATGTATTATTTATCCTAATTATTTGCAAATTAGCAGTAGGCATTTCATTAATTAAAACAATATCAAATGACCATTGTCTACTTGGATTTATCCCATCCGATGCGTATATAGTAATTGTAAATTGGTTTGGAGCCCCTATGAATGAACTAATAATCTCTAATGGACAGGATGGTTCTTTATCAGTAAATACTTCAGAATAATCAAGATATGAAACTTCAATCCAACACCACAAGTCATCTCCTTCGGGGTCGTAAGTTCCTTGAAGCATAGTGGTTAAATTTGCTGTTTGTCCGAGATATAAAACACCCCATGATTCTATGGAAGGTTGTGTTTCAACCGAAAGGATTGGTGCAAGATTTTGTAATTCAATTTGCCTACTTTCATTAGTACATTGACCGATTATGTCACATACTTCCAAAGTGATGACATGTAAACCATCACTTAAGGGGCAAATTCCAGAAAAATAATCATAATTAGCCCTGAAAAAACTCCTATTATCATTTATATCAAAAATTTCTTCAGAGTTACAACCATTCAATATATTACCATCTAAACTACTAGTCCAAGAATAATTCAATACATCGTTGTCTAAATCCCATGAATTACTAGCATCAAATATAATTTCACTATTTGATGAATAGATTAGATTCTCTTCCGGAAATTCCCAAATGATAAATGGTGCCTGATTTGAAATATCTAACCTACAAATTATTGATTTATCAGAGTCCAATAAGAAGGATGCTGTATCATTATGCACTCCGTCATAATCACATCCAGAATTTACAGTATTATTTTCTGACCATCCTTGATCATTTGTCCAGCGCATACCTACGAATGGCCCATAATTAGAACGTCCAGAATATGGCATAAAGGTAATTATATCACTTTCATAAAGATCGAAGGAAAGGTTAATCTCAGCGTACGGAATATTCATAAAATTTTGATTAATTGTTTGTAAATCTATATTCCACATAATATCAACAATATTTTCTGAATCTTCAGCATTTGAGAGGAAAATTTCTGATGATGAAATCCATCTAATATGATTATCGGACATTAAATTAAATGAATTATTGATATCATGGTCCTGCATTAGTATAGAATTGGTAAAATTAATTATACTATTGGAAAAAACTGGTTGGACATTATTGCATGTCATTGTAGTGTTAGAAACAATTAATTCTTCATGATTGGCAATAAAGAAACAATTTTCATCATATCCTGATATTTCACTATCTAAAATTGAAGAAGATGTGACTCCTTTTGCTGACCAGCTAAGGCCATTATTTTGGCCATTTATGATTAAATTGTTTATATTAGCATCTACCTCAATCATTTCTATTGCAAAATCACTATTATTATCATATATTTTAACATCATCAAGGATTATAGTTCCAAAATATGCAACGTTGGAATTATCTATATTCAAAGAAGGAGATGAAATTGAATCTTTAATTGTTATTGAATTTAGTTGTAAATCAATACTATCCCTAACAACTATTCCGTATTTATCTCCAGAAGAGGCGCATGAATTGCAACTAGTATTTTTCCCTCCGCTCATAACTATATTCGATTCATGAAAAAGAATACCTGCACCATCTTCCGGATTGGATTGATTTAATCCGTTATGAATAGTAGATACATTAGAAATTTCTACATTTGCTGAATCATAAATATATATACCATTTTTTGTATTATTTTGACTCACTATGGAATTTACTCTAGGATGGAATTCACGAAAATCAATACCATTTCCACCATTATTTGATGTGGACCAATTATCTCCCATTACTCCACCTTTCATCATTAAAATACCAGGTCCTGACGAATTATTAACTATTAAATTATTAACTATTGCGGGACCTTTTGTTGACCAACTAGAACTACGAAAATAGAGTCCTGCACGATCGCTCATTGCAGAGTTGAATGATTGTTTACCATTATTCAAAAATACTGCATTTTCTATTTTTGTAGAAGAATCGATCATGTATCCTCTAAATCCAACAACCGGATTATCTGCTATAATTAATCCATCAATATTTACTCCACTAGTGTTTAAATCGAATGCTGCATAACCTAGACCGGGGGTTTTGGCATTTGGGCCGCCCGTTCCCCTTATCTCTAAATTATTGAAAATAGCATTGGTTGGTAAATTGAAATATTGGCTATGGTTATATTGCTCAACCATAACTCCCCTATATTGACTATTTTCGATTATTAAATTTGAAAAAGATGGTCTAGTTATCCAACTTGGAGTTTGATGCCTTACGAATACTCCATTATCTGCACGATTGATATTGACATCAGTAATTAATGGTATTGAATCTTCTACCCAAATTCCTGCAGGAATAGAAAGTGTTGCTCCAGTGATGTTTGAAATATTTATATTTGAAAATAATCCTCCAGAATTACCCCAAAAATTAATTCCTCGAGTCATTACGCCATTTATATTAATTCCATTTATAACTGGGGCAGAATTATCACCTATCGATAATCCAATTCCATATCTCCATGATGTAGATATTGCATGTACGTCTTGGCCGCCTTGTTCAATTGTTAAATTTGATATTATTGGGGAAGCTCCATCAAATAAATCAACACCTACATTATCGGCATTTATTATTTTTAGATTAGAAATTACAGGATTGCTACCGTACATCGTGATTCCATACTTAGAATCAGTTATTGTTAGATTATCAATTATAGAATTAAGGCCATAGCTTGATGCATTGAATACAATTCCATTATGGTTACCATCTAAAGAATCTAAGATAACTGGAGAGTTGGTTGAGCCTTCGATATTAATTCTCCCATCAATAATAATTTCTTTATCATCGCCTAAAAAAATACTGGTACCTTCTTGAACTATCAGGATTTGCCCAGTTTCAACATTGTAACTATCATTTAAGAAAACTGATCCAGACCATACAGTTGTTGATTTTATATTAAGAGAAGCGTTAACAGGTATGATACTCATACTAGAAATTAACATAATTAAAACGAGTAGAAGTGCACGTCTTTTACAAACCATGGGATGTACGTGCATATTTCAGCGGCTCAATTAAACTATGTAATATCTTACACATAGTGATTATTGTATATCTCTTTAATCGTAGAAGTCATAAGCACATATTGAGGGGACGTGTTTGTATAACTATGAGTACAGCTTTTGTTTTAATTAGGGCGGCCCCAGGAAGTGAGAGAATTGTATATCAAAAACTTCTAGAAATTGTAGAAGTAACCGAAACGCATGTTGCATATGGAGAATATGATTTAGTAGCAAGAATTGATTTTGAAGATGAAAGAAAAATGGCCAAGACATTGATTGGAGTCATGAGAGCAATTCCTGGAGTTCAGCATACTGAAACTTTAATTGCAGTGGAGGCTGAATAATGGCAGTCGGATTTGTATTAATTACTACAGAGCCCGGTAAAGAAATTGAAGTGCGTGAAGCAGTTAGTAAATTTGAAACCGTAGTTGGGCAATGGATTGTTTTTGGAATGCATGACCTATTTGTAAAAATTGAAGCCGACGACGAATCAGAACTTACTCGATGTATAATCCAAGACATAAGAAATCTACCAGGTATTTTTGAAACTCGCACACTAATCGGTACTGAAATATAATTATATTAAATTAGATATAAGTTTCAATAGTTCATTTGCTGCATTACTGCATTCTGCAGATTTAAATTTACCCAACGCCTCTCTCCAATGAGATAGTTTCTTTTCTGGCTCCAAAATACCTTTCCAATACCATTTTTGAGCAGATAGTCTCCTGTAAGTTGCTATGTCTTCTGGCAAATATTCCTCAGATATTTCTGAATGTAATTGAATTATCCATTCAGGATATTTTGGGCCTGATACTTCAAGAATCATATGAATTAAACTTAATTTATTTAGTAAATTATATGATTTTTCTATTTCAGATCTTGCATCCTCTATTGCCTTTGGAGAAACATTGTCATTTATCTTAATTGTAAGCCTAGATTTGAGGTCGATTATTTTTAATTTTTGATTATCGTATCCCAATTGAGATTCTAAGATGCCTCTAGACACTGCTGCGGAATGTAAATCTTGAGTTTCTAAAGCAATTGAGTTTTGTAAAAGATTAACTGATAATGATGCTACATTACGATTTTCAATTGGTAGTGAAGATATGTCGATCAATTTAATTTTCCTCTTCAAATTATTAATTAAATCTGGAGGCATTTTTCCAGGTAATCTATCATCGTGGAGTCTTACAATTTCAGTTATTTGTGCCTTTATTTTTTCAATTGGATTAAGTTGATTAAATATTTTTAAATCCAATTCTGTGGCTAATCTTGCATTTCCACTTATCCGGGCAAAGCGTGCTAATCTTTTTGTTTTGTTGATTCCATCTGAAAGCGAATTAATATGGGATGAAGCAATCTCTATCTCTCCTCTTTCTAAGGCTATATCAGAGGCAATCTCTCTGAATATTTCTTCATCACTATTATGTATTGCTTGTTCGAAGATAATCGCTGCAGCTGAACTATCTTTACTTACTAATGTAGGAAGATTTGAGATAAACCAATCAGAATCAATTTTGTGCCCGGATTGAAGTCGGTGATGAGCTTCCATCCTTATTGCCCTAAATCCTTCTTTTTTGGCCCATTTTTTGGCCATTTCAGAATGAAATTCTTGAGTTTTTTCCTGAGTGAAAAAACTACGCCTGACGTTTTTTATTAAATGATGAAGTTCTACTTCTTTGCTGTGCCACTTCAAGATTGCTGAATTATCTAATTCATCTATCCCAATGGATGAAAATAATTCATCAGTATTCAAAGGTAATGGGGATAAAGATAATTCATCTAAAGTTTTAATTCCTTCATCACTTAATCTTTTTATTACTGTTGATTTGACATATTCCTGGACTGCATCATTTTCCTCTGGGAGCTGAGTATCTGGAGCCCATAGATGTAGGGCCAGAGGATGTCCGCCTAGTGATTGAATAATTTTAGTAGCTAGAATATTATCAATATTTGAAGGTAAAATTTTCTTAGCACCTTCAAATAGCAGTCCTTCAAGCCTAATATTATCAAAGTCGATTAGGTTATCGAAAGGACTTGGTGCCCTTACTATTATTAAAATTGATGCTTTTGTCAATGCAGTATCTGAAATTAGTTGATTAATTGAATTAATATGCCTATTATCTAATTCTTGTATTTCATCAATAATTAGTAAGTTTCGAGGATGATCTACTGCAGCAGATATTGCTTTTGATGAATACATTCCAGATTGATTTAACCACATTTTTGCAATTGCTGAGATGTCCGTATCGTTATTGCAGGAAGCCCATCTTAACGTCCATCCTTCTTCCATCATTTTTTCTGCGATAACCCGGGCCAAACTTGATTTTCCAATTCCTGGTAAGCCATTTAATAAAATATTTTTATTTCTTTTTAAGATATTAGAGATATCTAAAACCTCTGTATCTCTTCCATGTAAATTTATTGAATTTGGAATAGGCCCAAAATGTCTGATTTTTTTTATTTGCTCTGGAAAATCAGCCTCCGAAAGAGTTTCAAGACCCAGTTGTGTAATATGAATAACTTTACGTCGGCGGGAATCTTTTCCCGTAACCTGTGCATTTTTAGAAATAACTAATTTATCTTTTTCTAGAGTTGCTAGTGGATTATGAACTGCCGATCTGACAACTCCTAATGCTTCCGCTATTCCTGGGAGTGATTGTTCTCGGGGAATATTCCATTTGTCATCAAAATTACCATAATATTTTGATAAATGGGCAAGAATTCTCAATCTTGTTCCGGCCACCATAAGACACGGGACATGTCTAGGGTTCATGGGTGTTAACTTATTGCGCATCAATAGGCATGCCAATTGACTCTCAAAAGTTAGATCTTCCTTCTAAACCAGGAGTATATCTTTTTCGTAGAAATGATGAGCGAGTTATGTATGTAGGAAAGGCGACAAATTTACGTTCTAGAGTTCGTTCTTATTTTTCTGAAAATCCTGATAGAATAATGATACCAAAACTAATTCAAAATTCCGAAAAAATCGATTGCATTATTACTCAAACACCTACAGAGGCTTTGATACTTGAAAGAGAATTGATACGTAAACATAAACCTAAATATAATTCTAGATTAAAAGACGATAAATCATATCCCTTTATATCTTTAACTAAGGAAGAATTTCCAAGAATTATTTACACAAGATCGCCAGCAAAAAACGATCTTTCATGGGGCCCATTTCCAGATGCAGGTGCAGCAAAAAGAGTGATTCAACTAGTAAGAAGACAATTTGGAATTAGAGATCGGGATTGTAATGGAAAAAATGGATGTTTGGCCAGCCACATTGGATTATGCCAGGGGCCATGTATTGATCCAGAAGGTTATCCTCAAAGAGTTGCTGCAGTAACAAAAGTTTTTGATGGTGATGGTAGAATATTAATTCAGAAATTACAAATAGATATGGATATGGCTTCCAAAAGCATGTATTATGAAAAAGCAGCGGAGATTAGAGATATGATTAGAACAATACAAACAACAATTTCTCAACAAATAATTCATAGTAGATTTTACCAAGATTGTGATGCAGTTGGATTTTCATTTACTGGGGATTCCGGCTCTGTAACTATTTTACATACGAAAGATGGCATAATACAAGGTCAAGTGGATTATCCAGTAATCCATAGCGGCGATATTTCAGAATCAATTTCATGCGTATTAACAGAACATTATGTAAAAAGAAAGCCCCCAAGAACTCTACTTATTCCAATAATATTAGATGAGGGTTTGACTAATTGGTTAACCGAACGTAGAGGAGGAGTAATAAAAATAAAAGTTCCAAAACGTGGAGAATTGGTTAAATTAAGAAATATGGCAGACAAAAATGCTAAAATGAATGTATTAAGAAATCAAAAAAATCGTACAGGAAGTTTGGAACAGAATGCTGCAAATGAATGTTCTAAGCTTCTTGGCATGGCGGCATTGAATCATGTAGTATGTTTTGATATGGCCCAAATGTTAGGAGAAGAGCGAGTTGGTGCATCAGTAGTTTTCAGAAATGGAAGATCATCAAATAAGGAATATAGGACATATAGAGTAAAAACTGATGCTAAGGATGATCTAAGAATGATGTCAGAAGTTATTTTAAGATGGATGAAAAGGCAAGATGAATGGCCGGATTTGTTACTACTTGATGGAGGTAAAACTCACTTGACTACAATTGTAAAAGTTTTAGAAGAAAATGGTGTAAAAAATATGTTCGTAATCGCTGCATTGGCAAAAAAGGAAGAAACATTACATAGAACTGATAAAGATCCAATAATTCTAACACGAGAAGGTAGATTATTAGTACATGCAAGAGATGAAGCGCATAGATTTGTAAATAAATATCATCGAAAACGTAGAGGAAAAAAGACATTATTGGACCCTTTGGAAGAAATAGAAGGTTTAGGGGCAAAGAAAATACAGTCATTGCTAAGACATTTTGGAGGAAGACAAGGAATAAATCATGCTAAAGTTAATGATTTGATGGCAGCACCAGGAATAGGTAAATTCATGGCTAATAGAATATTTGAGCATATTAATGAGTGATATCATGATAAAAAATACACCATATGATAGTTTAATTTTATCAATATCAGAATATCTTTATTCAAAGGGATTTTTAGAAACCAATATTGAAGAATATTTGAAAGATATCCCAAAAAAATGGGAAAAGTTTTCTGATGTACTAATTTTACCTAATTCGTCATTTAGAAATATTAGGTGGAATAATTACAAAGAAGATTTATGGAAGATTATTTCAGAAGTACTATTGATAAATAGAATTGGAATAATGGGCGAAATTAATGGAGAAAAGAGAGAGAGTTCGGTGGAATTAGTACTTGGAAATGATGATTGGGTCATACGTAAAGAGAATGGTATCAAATATGGTTATAGATTTACAAAATGTATGTTTTCATCAGGAAATATAAATGAAAGAAGAAGAATGGGAGAAGTTGGAAAAGATGGCGAGATCGTGATAGATTTGTATGCAGGAATAGGTTACTATTCTATTCCAATGTTGGTTTTTTCAAAGATTAAACATATACATTCTTGCGAATGGAATCCCGAATCGGTAAGAGCATTAAATATAAATTTGGATGCAAATGATGTAAAAGAAAGATGTACTATTCATTTCGGCGATAACAAAATAACTACTAATAATCTCAAAGGAATCGCAGATAGAGTTATTTTGGGATTATTACCATCTGCTAATGATGGTTATATTTCTGCATTAAATGTATTGAAAGAAAATGGATTTTTGCATATTCATGGTATTGCACCCTCAAAGGGTTATGGTCAATGGATAAATGAAACCATAAAGGAATTATTAGAAATTAGACCTAAATCTAAAATATTTGAAGTCAATAGAACCAAAATTAAAAGTTATGCGCCACATTGGGACCACATAGTCCTTGATATCAAAGTTGAGTGAGATAATGTCTGATGAATGGTTGACTATATCTGCACATAAATATAACATACTTTCACTTGCTAATAAAGATGGATATAGGGCAATAATTTTGATGCCATTGGAAACTCTTAAGATAATAATTGATTGGACATTTAAATCCCTTCCAGATGAAATTCTTATCGGCATTGATCCCAATAAGAATATCAAAAATCCCAAAAAAGTTGAGATTCAATATATGGGATGTGATTTTCAAAATGACTTATTTGCAGGCCAAGGATATTTACTTGGTAAACCTCATTTAGTAAATCGAGGAGATTCATTTTCCGTACATCATGTTCCTGAAGAATGGAATGATGGTTTATTTACCAAGGAAAGAGGAGTTAGGGGTAGCAGGTTTACTCACTGGTTGCATACGCATCCGAATGCACCTGCAATACCTAGTATGGCTGATGCAGATGCGGCACAGTGGACTGAGGGATGTGATATGATACTAGGAATCAAATATTCTCCAAAAGGAATATTACCTTGGTTTGAAGATGTAAATGGGGTCCGAAGGCAATTAAATCCAATGGAGATAGATAAAAGAATCAATACTAAAAAAAAATATATAGGTATTGCAAAAACAGGACATATGATTCATGATTTAGAATTAATATCATTTCATAAAAGAGGATTTGGAGTGAATATAATTCTCACAGATGATTTGGGGAATCCGATTTAATTGTGATGTATGAATATTATTAATAATATCTATTTTAGTGTTAAAAAGACACTAGGTTTAAATGGTAAAGCATACATGGGCTACTGAGAAACATGGAAATATTAGCCATCTTTAATTGCCCTGCTTGTAAATCGCCTTTATTATATCAAGAATATATAACTAGAGAGTTAAGAAGTACTACATGTATCACTTGTGGCATTGTATCACTAACATTAAATTGAAAATATGAATTCATAATTTTAGTCAATATTAGTATAATTTATGACCAATATCTATCGATGCAAAATACATTGTAATGACTGTTGAACCGCCACCATCCACGTATAACATCAGTGGCATTTCATCACCAATTGATGGAATACAGGAGTAAAGTAAGAGAGTTACGCGATACTTCATTCCGGTTTCGATCACATCATTTGTTGCGAATGGGGCTTCATCTCCTGCAAGATTTGTCCCATCCAAAAAGGTCATTCCTGCATCCACCATATCAGATGCATCTGACATTAGTGCCTCGCTTCCTCCACAAAAAACAACGTAATATACATCCTTTGCTAAAATATTTGTAGAACCCGGAGTCATTTGCCATGTTAGAAGTAATTCTTTATTATTTATTATGTAACATCTTTTTGAGGTACCTTCATGAGGGTCTCCAAAAACTGCATTAGTACATGGAGTACCGTCATTAAGTTGCAAATCAACAAATTTTGTTGGATCGTTATCAGAGATATATCGAATAGTTTTAATGCCAACAAAATCACAAAAACCATTTTCATTAGCGCATTCCAAGGGGTCGCTGCCTTCTCCTATAATCGTAATACTTGTTGGACGAGGTTTGGTATTTACGGTCGCACGGACATCTGAACCGGTACTTTCTCCATTTTCTTTTAGTTTCTCAATTGTTTCCATGATAACACTTGAAGCTACTGCAGCGACTAAAATTAGAGCAATGAATACTATCATTGCTCCAATTCCGATGGAGCCCTGTTGCGATTTTATCGCCGGGCAGATATCGTTCTGTGGACGCATATAGTATTATTTCTAAATCATCATTTTTAGTATTAACTGAAAGGTAAAAAAATATTTTCATAATCTGGCATATTTTTCATTTTACTATCTCTATAATTATACATTGTATAATATAATAAATAATATTACAAGTATATTATTGAAACAGATATTGATAAGCATGGATATGATATGGATAATATGAAAATAACATATTCTGCCCTTACTCTCGTTACGGTAATGTTGATTTCGGCAGCTGGTGGAGCAGTTATTGCAAAATTATCTACAATAAGTTCTTCCCCAAATGGGCCATTTTCAATAGATTCGCCTGTGGTTTACGGTGTTAATGAATATACCCTTATTGAGGTAGATGAAGGAGATAATGATGAAGAAGAGGTCATTATTGCAAAGTTACATGAGTTCTTTTTCGAGAGTCTAAATTCTTTAGGCGTAGTAGTTTGGGATTTTGGTGATGGAAACTCTGCTACTGGACCAAACTCATCGCATGCATATGAGGAGCCAGGATACTATACGATAACTGCTACATCAACTTCTTCTAAGGGAGTTGATTTGTCAACAGTAGGAGTTATTGTTGAAAAGACTGGATATGTTGAATCAGATAACATGGAATGTGTATGTGCACCATCTGCTAAATCAACCATAATTGACCTCATGCCTCCACGTGGCATTGTTACATTCGAAGGCATTGTAACAGTAGAACATGATGGGAGTAGTGAATCATGCACATTACGTAATCCACTTCAAGAATGTCATCTTCGCGTTATAATGGAATATACCAAAGATGGTGCAGTGGTCGATCAGATTATTCTTTTCGATGACACATTTAGAACAAATGAAAAGAATGTTGAGTTTGAACTTATAGATTCTAATACAGAGGATGGAGAAGGTTTGCAAATACGTCTCGAAACCGATCAATTAAGAGATTGGCACAAACCTAGTACGGTTTGGGCTATGACGGCACCTAGGCAATAGTTACTGATAACATCTGTAATAATTTAATAACAACACTAGAAATTAACAAGTTTCAAAATTCTTTGACCTTATCTTATAATTTTAATATATCATGAATAACATTTTAATGGATAGTATTTATCCTTTATATTTCTAAATTATCACATATTCATAATATGAAAAAAAAACTAGTAAAGAGATATTGGTGCTTCATGACGTAGAAATATCTATGTTGGCAATGGTGGACTTAGTATTGTGGGAGAGAGGAATTGTGCCTTTAGTGGCTGCAACGCGTTAGAATTCAGAAATACAGAATATTGCCTGCGACATAAAGATGCCGGGAGCAAATCTATGGCTCCACCGACTAAGACTATTGTTGAAAATAATTATACAGACCAAAGGGAAAAAAATACTTATGGAGAGGGAAATTTTAGAAAATTTACTTGGTTTGTAATTGGAATTATTTTTCTCCCTTTACTTATTTTCCTCCCTCGGTTTCCAATTTCAATTATTCCGATGATTTTAATTTTTGGGCTTTTTTTAGATTTTAGAAAAAATGGATGGAAATTTTTCACTCTTGGTTTATTGACTTCAATCATAATATTTGTATCATTAATTTGTATTATATTTGTAATTTTTATAACCAATCCAGGTAGTTCTGGAGGGACCTGGAATTAAAATAACTATTCAATACTTACCAATAATCTACGGTTTTAGTTCACTCATGAACATTGATTGGTACTGAATTGTTTAGTATTTCTTAAAATACATCTACTAGGGCTCCTTCGTTGATACATACGTCTTATTTCCTAGAGAAGTTGATGCCGTAAAAAATTCTATATCTTAGGGCGAGTGATTTGAAACATGGGCGAGAAGCAGTGTGCATTCGAAGGTTGCAAAGCGCTCGAATTCAGGACAACAAACTATTGCCTAAGGCACAAGGGAGGTTTATCAGATAAGAGAAAACCCAACATTACCGGAGATTCAATTAATGAAATAGAAGGTAAAGCAGGAATTGAGGTTTTCTTTATTGGGATTACTATCTCATTATTTGGATATAGCCTTCTAAAAGCAGAACCAGTATCTCACTGGTTCGAGGGTTTAATCAACCCGATTGTTCAAATCTGTGGATTGATATCACTCGTTGTTGGTGTATTGTTTATCTTATCGCCAATATTTGCTAAATACGGATACAGAATTGATAATTCATCAGCCTCTGAGATACCTTCATCAGCCTCTGAGATACAATTCGATCCTTCCACAGGAATGTACTACTTACCAGTTGATAAGGAAATCTCCGAGGATAAACAGACTTCGGAGAAGTGACTTGCATAGGCACACGATCAGAGAAGTGCTCAGCATCAATCATCCTAAGGTAATTGACAGTTCTGTATACAAACATAAATAGATTAATGTCAATAATAATTTTATTAGGACTTCACTTACGTACAATTACATTCTTTTGAGGCTTTCTACATTCTCCTTAAACATTGAAAGATTTTCACTTCGGCTTACTTTCCTATCGATTATTGGTAAAGGATAATCTTGACCAATGATACATTTTGATAATCTTTGTACCTCTAAAGGAGCCAAATGTGGCTCGAAAATATACTTTGATGGATATGAGGCTAGTTCTGGAACCCAAAATCGTACAAAGTTAGCCTCTATGGCCTCTACATTCAAACTAGATTTTGAATCGGGACATGGATTATACACTCGGTAATATGGCATGGAAAAGGGTGCAACTCCAGCCAACCATAGCCAGTTTCCATTATTTATTGCCCAATCAGAGTCCACTAGTTTTCTTTCAAACACATCTCTTCCATGTTTCCAATTTTGCCATAACTGACCACGAGTTAGGAAACAGGATACTGCGTGTCTACCTAAATGGTGCATCCATCCAGTTGCATCTAGCTGCCGCATCATTGCATCGATGTAGGGGAAGCCTGTCATTCCCGACTCCCACGCAATGATCTTCGACTGATCATATTCTCCCCAATTAATTGGTTTACAATTTGAATTATTGATATCATCTTCCCAGTTTTCAACAGATCTAGATAAGAGATAAAACATTTCTCTGAACATTAATTGACCATGGAGTGATTCTGGAGGTTTGGTATGATTTGAGTTGAAATTGGCCTTTGCACATTCATTCCATACAAGCCTTACAGATAGGCATCCATGACTGATGTATGGCGATAATCCTGTAGTTGTAGGCTCCATGGGGTTTCCTTCTTCATTAGTGGAAAATGTCTTCGGTTTTTTGAAATTATTAACGAAGTCAGGTCTTTCTGAGACTTTCTTCTTGAGCCTTTTCAATGCTTCTCTCTCTCCTCCCGGAAAGTAGGGGCTATTTCGTTCTGATTTCAATATTAGTTGCTCTGATTTCTGTCTGATTTCTTCGCACGGAACATAATATTGTGAAGCTTGGGTGTCTTGAATTACAGTTTCCAATACTAATGAGTCTGTGCAAATATTATGAGGGATTGGAATTGCCTCATCAACTAGGTATCCATCGGGACTTATGTTGAGGTTCTTTTTGAAAATTCTGTCTATATCTTTTGATGATTTTGGATTAATAAAATTATTTGATTGTGTTATTTTTTCAATATCTAAGATGGTATTTACTGTTTGAAAGACTTTGCTATGAATTCCCAAATTAGTCAAATTTTTCTCAATTTTATTAATTTCATCCCTACTTCTAGGTTCAGAGCAATAATCACAAAATAACCAATTGATTTTACCATCTAAACTATTAATTATAGATTCTATAATTTCCACAGGATCTCCAGAGAAAACTAAGAGTTTTGCCCCATAATTCTCCTTGAGATTTCTGTCCAAGTCAAGTAAAGATTCATAGAGAAAATTCAAACGACTTCGGCCCTGGATACTTCCCTCATCTAGATTCCATTTATCTTCCATGATATAAATAGGAATTATCAAATCAATGTCTTCAGAGGAACTTGCCCATTCTAAAACTGGATTATCATGTATCCTAATAGATTTTCTAAACCATACTATTGACGTTTTCATCTTTTTACTCCCTAAATAATTACTATTAATCGACATACTAAATCATAAAACTTACTATTCCAACTTTCATTCATTAATGTCTGTTTATTTTCTTATTAGTGTAAGTAGGTCTGGTCGACTGTAATGGCCACTGTAATCAAAATTCTGCCTCTCTTCAACAACTGTTCGTCTATCTACATCAGCATATAGTATTCCTTCATCATAATCCGGGAGTGGTCCAGCGATTATCTCCCCAGTTGGACCTACAATTATAGATCCACCTGAGTATAATCCTCCAGCTTTTAACATTTCATCCCGCATTGGGAAATCATCAAGTGATAAATGTCCAAAGTCCTCTCCTCTGTATACCCCACATGCTGATAGAATCCAAGATCTTCCTTCCATTGCCATAAATCTAGTAATATCTTTTGTGAGAGAATAAGAACCAGGCCAGACTGCAACATGAATCATTTCACCCTCTTGATGTAGTGCAGCACGGGCGAGAGGAAGCCAATTCTCCCAGCAATTTAATCCACCTATTTTACCCTCAGGAGTATCGTAAGTACGTAGTCCCTCGATATCTCCGTCTGCCCATATCAGACGCTCGTCATAGGTTGTTTTTATCTTACGATGCCTACCAAGTATCTCACCTTCAAAACCAATAGTTAGTAGTGTACAGTAAACACTGCTAACCCCTGCTTCAAGTACGCCACCCATTAGCATTATTTTATGCTCAGAGGCAATCTCGCGCATCTCTGTGACTATTGGACCGTCTAGACTGACTGCTTCTCTCACATATGTCGAATACGCTCGTTTCTGATCGGGTTGGTTCCAACGTGCTGAATCGGTCATTCCCATCCAAACTGGATATCCAGGTAGTAATGTCTCTGCCCATGTAATTACGCTAGCACCTTCACTAATTGCTTCGAGAATAAGTGCCTTGAGTTTTTGCCACGATGCTTTTTTATCTAGAAATACTGGTGACATCTGTATGACTGCGACTTTCATAAATAGTCTGACTAGGCGTAAGCACATAGACCTGATGTAACTGAAGAGTGTTTATTTTAACTCTAAACATTCTAATCAGAATCAATTGTCAATTGAGATAATTTGATTTTAGATGTTGAAATAGATATATTAATTCTATCCAACAAAGCATTAGGATAATCTGCTATCATCTATCCGCCAGAGCGATGGTTGATGCCTTGGATGCTGAGATAATTGAAGAAAGGAGTTTCTTCGATATCAAAAGTTCTTCTTTCTTAATCAATTTAAACATAGGTAAAAAGGTTGGAATTTTCTTCACGACTGTTGCAGTTGTAGGAATGATTTTTAGCTCAACTATTTGGTCCGGAGCAGGCCCAGGTGCATTTAGTAATTCAGAATATGAATGGTGGGAAACACCGGTTAATGAACGAGAAAATATGCAATTAAACATGACTGGATGGAGAAGTCAATTACCAATTGAAGGTTTGTACTCTTGGTCTGGTCCTAAGGAATTTTTCGTTGACGTTGACTTGCCAATCTCTGAGCAAGATGTAGGATATCCAGAGCCCGCTTTGATGCATGTTTCTTTATGGATGCCAGATGTTCCTAATGGAACTAAAATACCTGTAATTGCAACCGTCCATCCTTACTATGATTTTGGAGGAGAAGGAGTCGTTGGTGATGATTCCAATCCCAATACTATTCCTGATGCAGGTGTCGGTTTGTGGGTATTAGAAGAATTTGTGCCTCATGGTTATGCTTTAGCCCAAATTTCAACATTTGGTACAGGTAAATCTACTCATTGTCAGGATGTAAAAGGACTTAGTGAGCAAATCGGAATCCAATCAGCAGTTCACTGGCTTGGTGAGCAAGAGTGGTCAAATGGTAATGTTGGATTAATGGGTAAATCATACGCAGGAACAACTAATTGGGAAGCTGCACAAAATCCCTCTGAACATCTAAAGACTATTGTCCCAATATCTGGATCAATTGGAGTACAGCAAATGTTCTATCGAAATGGCTCCAGTGAAGCTAGGGCAATGCTCTATGATGTTCTGTATGAAGGAGCAACTTCTGATGCCAATACTAATGATATGAGATTCTGTTCTGATGATGCCATAGGTCCCTTGAATCCATTTAGTACTTGGTTAGGTGCGGGATTAGGAGGAGATGAATGGAATGATTACTGGGATGAAAGATATCACTTACAGGATGTAATAGATAACTATCAAGGAAGCGTGTATATTGTTTGGGGCTTGCAAGATTGGAATGTAGATCCATACCATGCATTCCCAACACATCAATTATTGAGTGATGCTGGAATTAATGTTCGAACTATTTCTGGACAATGGGGGCATAACTATCCTGACCAACCAACAGTTCACGAAGAGTTAGAATCAGGATATGGGGCAGAAGCTTTTCCAAGCGTGTCAAGAATGGATTGGGCCGTTGAATTATTCCCATGGTTTGAATATTATTTGAAAGATATTGGCGAAGAGCCAGAGTCTTACGTCCAAGTACAGAGAAATGATGGAGAATGGCATATTGAAGAAACATGGCCAGCAGAAGATACCACCAATATTCAGTATGCAATTGCAGACTGGGATGGAGGAATGTCTGGAACAGTTAATTCTCAACAATCAATGACGGTAACTAGTCTTCCTTTGATGGATGATATGCATATCTCAGGTTTACCAACATTACATATTGATGCAAGAACAAATACATGTAATGGAGGGCAATTATTTGTAACAATGTTTGATGGAACTTCTGGATTAAGATTAGGTCATGCAACTATGGATGTTAGATATAGAGATGGAGGATATGATGCATTGCCAACATATCCTTTGACAAACTATAGGATGCTTATGGAGTTTAATCCAATGGACGTCATAGTTCCAAAAGGACATACTATTCAATTGGTAATTACTGAGACTGGAGAAGATTACCTTCCCTCGCCATGTGCACCCATAGGAATGACAATATTTGCAGGATATCAAGTTCTAACTTTACCTACCTTAGAACGCCCTTTAGATCATGAAAATTGGTTTAATGTTCCTAATTGGTGGCAAGAGAGTTGAATCATAGAATAGCGTCTGAAAGGACGGATTGATAGCCGATAAGTCCACTTTGAACATAGCAATGGGCCAAAGCAGAAATCCATTGGTTAACATGTAAATCGCTTAATCCGTAACTAGGTTAATAATACTCTACGTTAGTAGCCAATTGTGCACATCATATCACTAATGATGATTTTGATAATAATGACCTCAACTTTAGCTGGTTGTACTGGCGGTGATCTGATAGGGTTAGCCGGCGGTTAATGGTGAATATTTAGTTGGTTTAAATGGCTCATCTTGCATTTAGATAATAAGCAAAATTAATCATTCCAGCAAAACTTACCCATAGAATATAGGGCCAAACTAAGATTGATGCTTCTTTGGCTGGCCCGTAAGTCACATAGGCATATATCACCGTAAAAAACACCATGATTACTATCATCAAGAAAGACGTAAGATATTCTGCTGAGTTAAACACATTTGGCCACAATATATTCACCAATAGTTGAATTAAAAATAGGGTGATTATTATATTGCTATTAGAAATTTCTTCTTTTTTAGATAACATCATCATGAAACTAATGGCAATCATCGTGTAAAGTACTAGCCAAATAGGTCCGACAACCCATCCAGGTGGTTGAAACCACGGCTCATAATCAGAGTCAAAAACCATAACGCATCATTTATTAGTATTTTTTTTATTTAAATAATTGTTGTTAAAATTCATGCATCAAATACGTGTTTTCGGTAATGTGCTAATTCCTCAATACTACCTCGAACATCATCCATCGCCCTATGTCCTGAGCGCTTACTGAATCTTGGAGAGTTAGGATACCATCTTGTAATTACTTCTTTGATTGAAGTTACATCTACACTTCTATAATGGAAGAAATCATGTAATTCGGGCATATATTTCCTCAAGAATCGGCGATCTTGCCCTATTGTATTTCCGCATAAGGGAGGTACTCCATCTAGACAATGCACCCTTAGGAATTCTAGAGTTTGTTCTTCTGCTTCTTTCATAGAAACTCCATTATTTCTTACTCTATTGATTAAACCATTTTCAGTATGATGAGTTTGATTCCATTCATCCATTTTATCAAGTTCTTCTTCAGGTTGAGATACTGCTAGACTAGGCCCTTCAGCAACAATATCAAGATTACCTTCTGTTACAATTGTTGCAATTTCTATGATAGTATTTTCATGAGGATCTAATCCCGTCATTTCCAAATCTAGCCATATCAAACGCTGTTCGAACATATTTCTCCCCCCAAGGCTTGACTTCTTAGGTATTCTTGTCATAGTAGGGATGATATGCATTAGTACTAGCGCTAGGCCGTGTCGGATGTAGGGTACTTTCAACTTTTGAGAGGCAATAAGCCCTTTCGCAGACTGTTTGTAGCGGATATGATCTCATATATCGGAGATTGGTTTACTGTAATTGCATTATTCATACTAGCAGGGGAAGCTACTGATAATTCACCACTTGCAATTGGAGGAATATTGGTAACTAGAAGTTTTGGAATGGCATTATGTGATCCTTTCTCAGGAATGTTTGCTGATAGATATTCTAGAAAAGGTTTGATGATGTTGTCTAATTTTATATCCTTATTTGCGCTAGTTACAGCTGTTTCATTAGACTTATTAAATAATTTATTTTCATACTATTTACTTGCCTTAGTTATGGTTCTAGCAAAATCTTTATTCGATCCCGCAGAATTTTCATATTTACCAAAAATATGTACTAATGATGAGTTGATTACTGCTAATGCATTAGGGTCTGGTGGGTGGTCTGTTGCATTAGGAATTGGAGCAGGAATGGGCGGTTTTACAATTTCAGAATTTGGAGTAACTACTGCTTTATGGATTGATTGTCTGACTTTCATATTCTCAATATTATTAATTTCTAGATTACCCCCAGGTGGGCCAGATAATCCTGTACAAACCAGGTTAACTCCTAAGTCGGCAATAGTCGAAATTATTTCCGGTTGGAAATATATCCAAAACAGGCCATCTGTAAGAAGAGTAGTGTTTGCTAAAGGAATGTGGGCCTCTGGAGGAGGTGCACAAGTTTTCTTATTGATATTGATAGGAATGGAGACCGGTTTTGGAGAATTGGCAGCAGGAATTGGTTTGCTCTTTATGGTCAGAGGTTTTGGTTCTGGTTTTGGCCCTATTATTGCTAAACCATTGATGAAGCAGACAGTTATCTTGCCCTATCTTTTAGGAGTATCAGTAGGAATTTCAGGAATATTTTATGTTGTTGTTTCACAAATTGAATGGAATAATATGTTATTATTACTAGTATTCTGTGCACATGCTAGTTCAGGAGTTAATTGGGTCTATTCAACAACTATGTTGCAGACTCGTTCAGATGATGAATGGAGAGGCAGAGTTGCGGGTACTGACTATTTGGTAATTACATTCACAATGGGATCTTCAGCACTTGCTGCTGCCTTAATACTAGAAAATGAACTTCTAGAATTAAGAGAAGTGATTGCAATCACTGGAGCAATACAAATTGCTATAGGACTATTGTGGGTAATATTTGCATCTCCCAGTGAGAAAGAACTATTCTCTTAGATTAATTGCTGAAGGCCCACTAAAACTAATAGTGGAAATATGGAAAATAATGTGGTCCTTAGTAAGGATTTAGTAGATGCTCTTGCTCTTTCTGATACCTTCTCCTGAATATCTGAATCTATCTTTTCGACTTTTACTACAGCCTGTTCTTTTACCTGATCTAGAACCAAATCTATCGCATCTGCACCCATATCCAATACTTTACCTATAGATTCTAAGATAAAATTTGGTTCACTATTTGTAATAATTCCGTCTTGTTCTATGACAGGTTGGATTAATCTTTTCCATGGTCTTGGTAATTCAATTTGCGATACTCCTTGAAGTATTTCTCTTCCTGCTACTGCAGCATCTACAACTTTACGAGTAGTTTCTAAATTATATTTTGATAATGCTTTGATATCAATACGTGAACGACTGATTTTGCCAAAGTCAACAAATATCCAAGCGGCGCCTGCAAATAACAACAAAAATAATCCTATATTGGGCGTATCAGCCCAACTGTTCCAACCAATTGGACCAATCAAATATCTCGCTATTAAAGCTATAAAGGCAGGTAAAATGAAGGATAAGGCTTCATTCATCACTATAAGCCAAAATCCTCGTACAGGTAGCCTCTTTATTTTCTCTAAAAACCATTTAATATGTCTAGTTCTTTCACCAGGAGGGGCATAAGTATTGATTAAATCTAAAAGAGGTGGGGCGACAAATATAAGTCTCATAATAAATGGAATTATCAATATTAGAATATATGCATCCCAGGGAGACATGGGGGGAATATTTGGTAACACCATTGCATCTTCCATGTATGCATTGGAAAGACCATTGGCAATGAATCTCTCTATTAATTTGCCTCATTATATTGTAATTTATTTACTAAATATAAAGATGTCATTACAACCATGACATTTTTAAATATCGATAGAGGCAGAAGTATATGTCAGTTATAGCAGCTTACAATGAAGCTTGGAAAAATGGAAACTTAGAAGCACTTGATGAAGTAATTCATGATGATTTTATTTTTAATCCCCATGTGGGTGGAGTAACAATGAGTAAATCCGATATGATGGGATTTGCTGGTAATGATTCTGTTCGCTCTGAATACGATAGAGTTCTGTTCGAAAATGATAAGGTTGGTATGGCTCACTCCATAGTGCATTTTGCAAATGGTTCTACTTCTGAAGCAGTAATGTCTTTCATTCGATTCAAGGATGGTAAAATAATCTCCATGGAAACTGGTGCAACTCCACTTTCTGATGATTACAAACTCGTTGGTAGCGAATAAAATCAACTAATACACTTTATTTTAGTTTTCAAAAAAACTAGTTGTAATATTATTGAGTCTTGATTGGCTAAACGTATCTTGAGATTTATTCAATTGATAATAGTTTTCGAAAGAATTTAACTTTAATCATATATTTGTCATAAGATTGTTAATATCTTACGCTGAATCTGGTAATTCTAACTTTCCTGCTAACATTAGTTCACCTAATTCAACCATTTACATCTATGCTACAAGCTGATTATCGCATAATACTAGTTAACAGAGTCAACTAAATATTCAAACTATACTATTAGCAGCAACTCTCATCTATGCTATCTTGGGCACAGAAGCAAGTTTTTGCAGGTTTAATATCAGCACGAGAACTGCGTTCATTGAACAACGCAGTTACTTCAGCGAGTTCTTCAGGTGCATCGCCGCGATCCTCTAGACAAAGTTTGAGGCCTAGTAATCCCCACATATTATCCTTCCATAGTTCGATGTCAGCACGGTAAACTGCTTCTGCTTCTTCGATTTCTCCTTGTTCGTGAAGAAGTGCGCCAAGAATGTGACGTACTGGTTGCATTTGCCCCCAAGGTTCGTTATATGCAAGATTAAGTGAAAGATCTACTCCACGACGTAGATGATCAAATGCTACAGTGAAGTCAGAGGAATTTCCGCTTTCCTTTGCGAGGAACTGTCTACGGTATTCTATTTCACCATCAAGTATAGCATCATTTACCAAAAGAATACAAGGCCCATCACTTGGGTCTTGATACATCAAATTGTTGTGAAGTACTCGTCCTGCTAGAGCAGGATTTTTTATTGCTTCTTTGAATAAAACCTGTTCTGCTTCTGCTTCTGGAACCATACCCTTTGAAGCATAAGCAACTCCTCTAGCATAATGTTGTGTTGCAATTGCAGCAGGGAAAACACCTGCATCTGTATGAAGTGGCTCATTTAGAATTTCGTCCCACTTGCCGAATCTAATCATAACATGCCAAGGCATTGTAACATATGATTCAAGGAAAATTGCTCCCATTGGAATTATTCCTGCTAACATGAATTGTACTCCGGATCCAGCATCTCCTGCTGGAAGAGTACTAACCGCTTTACGTGCATACTTTAGTGCAGTTTCGTATTGTCCTTCGAACATAGCACACCAGACTACGAAGTGGTGATTGTGCATTCTATAAAATTTATAAAATTGAGATTCATTACCAGTAATTTCAACATAATGGTCATCTGCGTCAACAGCTGCAATATTGCAATCCATGGCTTCTTTCCATTGCCCTACCCACGCATCAATATGTGATGGCATGTGAACTAAATGACCTAATCCTGGCATTAGAGTACGAAGTATATCGGCCTGAGGTAAAGCCCTCTCTGGGAATGGCGAAAGTTCCAAAGCATGACAATACAAATGGCAAAGTGCTACATGGCTCTTTGCTTCTTCACTACTTTCAAAAGCATCTTCTAGAATTTTAACTAAAAGTAGAGTGTTATCATCTGCAGGAGTAATTTCTCCAGTTGTTGTATTCTTATCCCAAAGTTGCCATGCTTTTAGATTCATGAGTGCTTCTACATAAATTGCAGTAACATCTAAGTTTCCACTATATTTCACGTAAAGAGGTGCCATAGCATGAGCAAATGCTACATTTAATTCTGGGCTATTTCCCATATTAAGAACGGACGGATCTGCTGCATCACGTGCTTCTGCAGAATGGCGTTCTGCTAGTGCATCAATAAGGTCCTTTTCTAATTCTGAACATCCATCTTTGAGAGTAATTGCTTTTTGGATAGAATCGTGACCGGAACCAAGACCAGGGGCCCAATTATAATTTGAAGAAACACAATATGCAATACCCCACCATGCCATAGCGCAATTAGGATCTAACTCAGCACATTCTGAAAAGCATGCAATTGCTTCTTCGTGATTGTAATTTAACATGTGTCCAAAAGCACGGACATACATTTTCCTTGCCTCTTCATTATCGCAAGTTATCGTCGTAGCAAAAAAATAATTTGCTTCTATTCCATAATCATAATCAATTGGTGCTAAAGTCATGATTACCCGTGAGTAGGTTGTGTTATAACTAAATCGTTTAAATTATGTTAAAATGGGCATTTGTACAAAAAAAATATTCATTTTTTCTGAATAATCTGTTATACCCAATAATGGGCACATTGTATCAATATTCATCTTCCATAAATTCATTTTTTATTCCTGCGGATTCTAAAATTTCATTAATATTTGATTCAAATTCATTTTCTATGACGGGCTCATTTTGTATTGCATTAGTTTCTACATGGTCACTATAACAATCTTGACAAACTGATTTCATTCCATCAATTACTAGTATTTCGCGTGAAACTTTGGCATCTCTGTAAGGATAACATTGCTGACAGAGGCCTTTCCTATTTGCCTCTTTTTCTTCATTTTGAGTTTTTATCAATGAATTGATATCACAAGATTTGCAAAGTTGTTCACTTATTTCTTCATCAGTTAGTAGGGGCTTTCCACAATCTTCACAGCCACAACTTGAACAGGCTTGATTCATGACTTCTGACTCCATCATTTCACAGCCGCAAACAATACAATTACTATCATCGTCTGTATTTGACATATGAAGAGGTTGACATAGTTATTTTTCAATCATTTGTTTTTTTACAAAACATACCAACTGAATTTGGAGCAGTTGCCTTAAATCCCCACTTTTCATAAAATCCATTGACATCTGCTAATAGATTAATATAAGCATTTTCTTCAGCATTTTCTTCAATATACTTCATCATATCATCCATAATCATTGTACCAGCACCTTTATTTTGCCATTCACTTTTTACAGCCATATCACATATTTGGAAAACAGTACCTCCATCTCCAATAATTCTACCCATACCAATTATTTCATTTGTTTTTTTAATCTTAATTACTACTGAATAGATTTCATTGCCTAGGCCTTTTTGCGCACCTTTTAGTGATCTTTTGGACATACCTGCTGAGGCTCTTAGAGACATGTAATCTTTAGGAGAAAGAATAGATTTTTCCAATAAAAACATATTTAATCATCATATAGATTCAGTTATTTGAGATAAAATAATAGAAGTAATCCATCCTTCATCATGAGTATATTTAGGATTAAAGCCCTTGTAGACACTAGTTATATGATCATCAAATACGACTTGTATTTTGGGAAATTCCAATTTGGTTTTATTCACCACTGCATCAATTAATACAAAAAGATTTGATAAGTTTTCTGCCTCAAGTGTATGTCGCGCTATCTTCATGTTCTTCCAAGTATATTGGAGACTTGAATAGTTTACTCGTAAAAAGTTAATTCTGATAGTTCTCCAACGGATTCATAAAGACTAGGCCCATTATTGAGATAATATACAGAACCAGTTTTACTTCTAGAATTTTCAGCAGTTGAGTTGAAATCAGTAGCGCAAGTTTCAGTACAGCCATCTGCAAATGCAACATATACTCGACCATCTCTATCTATATGTAGGTCATTAAAATCGAGAAGGTTTCTATTTGAACCTCCTATATCTCGACAATCTCCGCTATTAAGGCAAATACTACCTATCTGAACTGGGTCAGGTGAAACTCTAACGGTATGAAATATAGGCTCTTCATCTAAAGCGTTTAAACTATAAGTTATGTAAAGATAATAACTTATATTACTATTAGCATAGTGAGGATTTCCATTCCATTCCTCTCCATCTATGTCAGTACTAAGAAGTTGAGAGCTATTTTCACTTCCAAGATATGTTATTGCTATACGACCAGGATCTCCAGCATCGATTTGTGGAAACGTAGTTGAAATTACTTCAACAGGACTAATTCGAATACTAGATTGTTCCCATGACTCACCTGAATCTGTACTTCTAGACATATAAACTCCAAAATCTGCACCTGTCCAAATGTGATAGGCATTAGAATCTGTATCTGTTGCTACTTCAGAGTTTTTTCGTGGATTTGGTGTACCGACATCATTACCCATTTCACGAGTTTCCCATGAATATCCATTGTCTTTTGAAAAAATTACAGCAGGAGTTTCTACTCTAGGGGTAACGTATACAGTACCATCTGGAGCAGTAGTAATCGCACCGTGTAAACCGCCATCACTTGTGGCTAACCCGAATATCTGGCCACCTACTTCGAAGGTAGCCCCTCCATCAAAGCTAGTGAAACAGAAAATTCCTAGGCCTTTATTATAGCAGAAATAAACTGCTTCTTCATAAATAGGCGAGAGTGTACCAGGAATCCCATATCCATCACTAACCCAAGGACCTGTTGCCAACTTAATATGATCATTTAGAGGAGTAGTTCCTGAATCATGTGGATTTCCTAACCAACTTTCACCATCATTATCTGACCATCCAATCCAAGTTGATTCAAGACCCATCATATGGATATTGAATACTCTATCAGTTACTGGATCTACCCAACCATATGGATCACTAGTAAAAGGTGCCTGAGTTATATCTCGAGAATTTTCCCATGTCAAACCATAATCACATGAACGCATTGGTTTTTCCATTGCAATAAAGAAAATACACCCTGTTGAGGTAATCCCTATACTTGGTTCAGGACCATCTTCACCTACATTACTGAAGAAGAAATCCAAAACGATTGGTGGCACGTCAATTCCTGTTCCTTTTGAGTTAGTAGTAAATAATCCATTGGAATATACTTCTTCGTTTGGAATAATCTTCTCATCCTCATCAAAGTTCAAACAACCTGAAAATGGGACCATTAACATAATCAAAATAATTAGTAAAGCCTTACCTCTCATTGACCTATGGAAGAGGCCTTAGGAAATTATAGTATCCATTCATAGATTTCAAAAATAAATAACATAATCTATCTGTATTCATTGAATTGGCACTGTGATAGTTAGATTCTATTTATTGATTATCAATTATTCTCTTCTTCAATAATTGCTTCAACAATATCTACTGAAATATCTAATTCATCAGGATTTTCGATAGCAATAACGCCCCTGATATTATGCTTATCTGCCAATTCCGCAGTTGCATCGGCAACTTTTATTCTAGTTCCTGATATTACGATATGCTGATTTGGCGCAAATTCAGGAGTATTTGCTGGCATCCAAAGGCCAAGACCTCCTAAAATATTATGGTGAACTATGACAAGTGTTTGACCTTCAGAATCAGATATCGATCTTAGGACATCTAATTTCCTTTCGTTTGCGAATAAATCTGATGCAGGTCGCCACTCTTTCCATGTATCCTCAAGCGGCTTAAGATGTTCTTTTGATATTTTTTCCACTGTTGAGATGACTTCGTTAACTTCCTTATCTATTTTGACATCAGTACTATTGAGACGGTCTAAAAGGCCCCTGATAGCAATATTTTCTTCATTATCTTGTCCTGCTGCAGCAGTGCTTACGAGTAAAAGTAATCCCTTTATACGAAAGATTTCATTGGGTAATTCTGCTTCAATAGCACATTCTAATGCTTCATCAAAAATTTCCATTGCCAACCATGGCCTATCTATTCCCATTAATGATCGACCCAAGATTAATAATGGCTCTATAGCTAAATTTTCATTACCTTCTATTATGTCATTAGCACTCTGAATTAGAGATGTAGCATTAGTGTCATCTCCAGATAAATGTCTTGAAAGACCTGCTGCAATAACATGCCTCAATCTAGGTGCATCCTTGACTTGGGCTTGTAAATCTGCGGCTTCAAAAAGTTCGGCTGATCTTTGGAAATTTCCTTCTGCTAATGCCAATAATCCTAAATGATGTAAGGTCCTAATTTCTGCAGAATTATCATTACTAAGGCTGGCTTGATGTAATGCCCTTGTAAAGTGCAAGCGTGCAATTTGATCTCTGCCTATTAGGTTAGCCATTAATCCTAAAACTGTTTCCAAACGACTAATTGGTCCTGCCATTGCACGATGGGCTATTACTGAAATAGAATCTTCAAGCGGTGAAAGTCCTACTCCTGTATTTTCCAAAGTTAATCTAAGAATTTCTAAAAATTGATCATAAATAATAGAAATATCCGACATATCCTTTTCATCCAATAAAGTCGCAAGTTGAGAATCTATTTCAGAGACAGATTTACAAATTTCAGGAAGTCTACCAAGTTTTTTTAACCGACTTTTCTTTATTTTTTCTCCCCTCATATGGGACATTAGTGTAAGTACCATAGAATCGTCTTCTGAAATTATTGAATTTTCTTGTACTTTGGTTTGAGGTCTGTTAGTTAGAAGGCTATCAACTAGCCAAGTTAATTTTGCTTGTATATCATATTCAGCACTTCTACTAATTGCGTATCTCATCTCTGCCGCTCTAATATGCCTAGATAGAGTTCTTAATGTCGTAGTATGTTTATTTGAAGCAGATTCTGAAAGCCTATTGATAAATGTTGACGGAGGACAAGTTTCGAATCCGAAACCAGCTTTTACTTTGGTAGTAGTCATCTTAAAATCGTCAGTAACTAATACTACCTTGCGTCCTTCTAACTCATATCTTGCTGCAAGAACCATTAGCGACAAGTCTACATCTTGTGGGGCAGCTTTTTCACCAATCTTTTGGGCTATCGCCCTTATTTCCCCTTCGCCGATAGTTACAGTAGTAAGTAAATGACTAATTGTTGAAAGTAAATTTGGCCTACCGTCCCATTTTTGGAATCGAACATTTCTAACTTCATCATGTACTCCAGATGTTACATGTAATTTGATTCCATTATCTTTCAACGCATTTTCTAAGGACTCAATTAATCCCATAGGGGACAGTGATCCAAGATGAATAAAAGCATTTGAATCTACTACCCATGTTGTTGTCATGACCTTCGGTAATAAAACTAGCATCTCATACTTTCGCATTATAATAAGTAATTATTATCATAATTTAAATTAATTAATTAAATTATATTCTTTTTTCCCATTCCAATAATAATGTTCCTTCTGAGTTAATTACTAAAATTGGTAGCCATACTGAAGAGTCATGAGATTTATATGCCGTATTTATATTAATTTGAGTTTTGGAAATTAATGTTTCATCTAATTTTATCTTAAAATCAAGGATGTCTGAAGTAAATAATGACTTAGAAATATTACCTATTTCTTTTCCTAATTGATTTTCATTGACTTCATTATTCTGATTGTCGTTAAGCTCAGGTAATTCTTCATTATTTTGTTTTAATTCAGATTCAACCATATTAGGATCAGGAAGGCCAATTTTTGAGACTATTGATTCCGAGCCCTCTAGAGTATTTCCTATCTCTAAACCTCCTTTTGAAGAATAAAGCAATGACTGGCCAATAAGAGTTAAAGCCGCTATAAATAACATTAGAACTAGTATTAATCCTTCGAATACTATTCCAGTATAAACTAGTCCTAATGGTAAACCTACGAGGCTAAACATTCGCCTCCAACCTTGATCACGTTGGAATCCTAAAATCATATGATGTGCAGATATTGAGATCAATGTTAAACCAAACAACGATTGATTTACAGTTTCAGAAGCTAAAGATTCGGAAAATGGAATCATAAAAATAAGGGCAAATATTGACCCAACTAATCCTAAGTTCTTTTCAAAATCAAAGTCTATGTTAGATTGTATATTGGGCAAGTTTTGATAGGTATTTGAGTCCCCATCATAACTGATACTTTCAACATTGTTTTGATTAATTTTTTCAGGAAATGGATTATACTTAAGCCATGATAAAGATAACATCACCATACCAATTAAAACAGGCCATAATGCACTACTTTGATAGTCGTCATTTAATAAATTTAGAGTATAATACTGTAACACTATTGATATATTGAATAGTATAGGTTTGCTGTTACGTAAAGTATCTATTCCTATCATAATACTGGTTAAAAATGGCATAATATCGAAAATATCATCTGCCATAATGAATAAAACATATGCCATCAGTCTTGAGCTCAGGCCCAAATAATCATATGAAGAATCTAGTAATTTAAGATTTTTAACATTGGAATAAATAATATCATTACGTATTAGTAAATATTGTAATAAACCAACAATACCTCCAAAAAATGCAGCATATTCTATATTTGTATTTAGTATACCCTCATTTTCTTCAATTAATGAAATTAAATTTAATGAAGCCCAAAAGGTAGCAATGGGAGTTATCCAAAACCAACCCAAAATACCATACTTCCATGAACCATAAGTAAGAGTGGTAACAATAAAAATTGGTGCAAGACGCTCATCTGGTAATAAGAAAGAGATAGCAAATAGAGTTGCTAAAAAAGGCCCAAACATCTGCTCTGGGCCATATCTAGATCCATCTAATCTCTTTTTTTCATCTGGTAAATAATATAGCACCATGGCAGGAATTGTGGATAATAACAAAGCGGACCAACGGGGTGTTTGAAAACCTAATAATTCTGATTTATCTCCAATATATGAAATACTATCTAGCCAAGGCCAAAGTATTGCATCTTCTGAAGCATCGAATGAAAATATAGTTGCATAACCTATTGCAAATATTGGTAGAGAAATAAGTATTGGCGATGAAACATGTTTGGATGCCCGTTGTACTGTGAGTCCAAAAACTGGGATTGCCAATAGTCCTCCCGAAATATCAGTTAATCCAATTAGTAGTAACAATAACAGAGTCATGGCCCCATAATCCCTTGCTTCCTGGGATAAATCTGTAAGAACTTTTAATCTAATGCTGACAATTAACGGAGGAATAAGAATTAAACTATCATGTATTAAAAGCGAATATATACTTTCACTTTCCTGAGTTAATATCAATGATGAAAATCCTGCAACAGGTAAAAGATAACATATGCCAATTAGCCTTTCAATAGGAGATGAGTTACGAATTGCCCCTCCTTCAAATAGTAGTAAAGTTACAAGTAAAGACATAGAAATTAATGTCGCATTAACTATTATTCCTGAATCAGACCACAAATCAAAATTTTGAATGAAAAATATAGTAAATAATACAAAGGATATTAAAAATTCTGATTTTAGTATCAGATTTTCATCATCTTTTCTATTAATATGAGATATTAGTAAAATAGCTAAACCAGAAGCAATTGGTAAGGGTTTAATATCAAAAAAAGTAAAGTTATTATTATCAAATATGGCAACAATAATAATTGGAAGTAATAAAGAAACAGATAATATATGTTTATCTACGCCAATTCTATTATTATTTTTATAAAAGATATAAAATTGGAATAATGATGCTGATATCAATATTAATGAAAAAATTAGATTTGTTTCATTATTATTATAGAATAGAATTACAAAAATAATAGGTAATAAAAGGGCTGATACTAGGTCTTTTTCTAACTCTTGGCCAAATTTATTCATTGTATAATTATAAGCTTGAAATAAGGACGCTGATATTATTAATATGGGATAAATGAAATTTGTTTCTCCCATTAGTAATATATTTAATGAAGCTAATAATAAAAGGAGATTAGGTCCCTCGTAAAAGCCAAATGTCCCCCTTTTTTCACCCCAAAAACCAATCATTAACAATATAGGAAATAATACTAGTGAAGAGCATGTTACAGCATCTAATGAAAAATTATTGAATGACAGTAAAGTACTATCTTGTTCAGCACCTATTGTACCTGAAATATACCAAGAGATGAGCATGGCAATGTAAGTAAAACGGACAACCCAGCTTCTAGCCTGAGGTCTTGTTTCTAAGTATATGAAAGCACATATTCCAATTAACCATCCAATAAGTGCAGCTTGATTAGATAGTAAGGCTAATGAAAGAGCCAATGCTATTGGCATTGCAGGAGTTCGTACCATTGCTGTTGGAACAAACCATCCAACTAGTAGTGCAGCCCAAAGCCAGAAAACAAGATTAAATGGATCTGGACTTACGAAAATATTAGCAAATACATAAGGAGTATTGTCTGTAGAAACTAATATTTGAGTAAATAAAATTGCGGCTACAACTACTCCTGAGCCCCTTTCAACCATATCTCTAGACAGGCTTCTATCTGTGGCCGTAATTCCAATTAATATTACAATTGGTACAAGAAGGCTAGCATGTTCAGGATTATTAAGAGAAAGATAAATTGGAAGTGCGACACTTATTCCTGAAGATAATAAATATAATGAAGAACGATTTAAGCGAAGAGAATATAAAATTGAACTACTCAATAGTAACAGGAATGAAGTAGTGAGAAAAATTTCCAATTGCCCATTTGAATAATCTAACCAAATTGAGATTGCACTAAATGCTAAACTAATAGGTGCTAAGATAACTATGGTTCTTGGTAATGTGCCTAATGAATGCCTTTCAATCATCCTAGTTGAAATTTCCATAACAGATATTAAAGAAATTGTTTGAAGTAAAGAAAGCCAAATTGGAATCCAAATTACGCCTTCTTGGATTTCTATCAAACTATTTTCTTTTCCTAAAAAATAAACTATAAAGCGTGAAAGCCAAATTGCTGAAAGTGCCCCCATTAAAACAGCAGTACCTCCAACATATTCTTCAATCGCATTCTCATCTCTTTTTTCCCCTTTATTTTTACGTGACCATTCATGAAATGCTATTGCCATTATTGCCATAATTGCGGTACTTATTCCCAATGTCAAGTAAGCATAATCTGTCGTTACATTTACAATTGTTACGTAATAAATTGCATATGCTAACAAAAATCCTCCTGCTGCTAAAGATGCATAAAATCCATACATCGATGAATCCAAATCTGAATTCAATACTGTTTTTTGAGGGTACTCTTCCATAGGTGTTGATGAATGGGGCATCATTTAGAGTTATCTCCGTATTTATGGAATTTATGTTACTGTAACAATCTATTAAATAGGTACATCTTTCAGAATTAATTATGAACTTTGAGAATGAAACTGAGACTGGGAAAATAATTGAGGTTTGTTCTAACTGTTTTAGTCCTAGAATAACTCCCTATATGGGTTATGAGACTGGAAAAAGATTTATTTGCCAGGATTGTAAACACATAAGTGTCGTAACTATCGAATTTCCAAGTATTGAGGCATTAGTCTCTTTCTTAAAAGATAAAAGAGACAGTGAAAATTAATTCAATATAATTAAATTATTCTTAATTCCAATTTACATCTTCAGGTAAAAATGAGCAGTTTCCCTCACATGAGTCGAGAACTAAACCTGTTTTCAGGAACGTGAAAGCCATATCTCTAGCCATCTTAAGCCCGCCAATTGCATTGTGTGCTGAATGTGGCTCTTCCCCATAGATATTACCATCTGGAGCATGCTCATACCCCCCATCAAAGAAAACTCCAACAGAACCTTTGTATCCAGAGGATACTATATTTGGACTTTCAAAACCATAAGGTGTGATTGTAGAAGAGTCTAGAAGTGGTATTCCTCCGGTCCTCATCATCCTAGCAGAAGAAATATTAGAAATTTGTAAATCTGTAATTGAAAATAATGTCATCAATTCATAAGGTTGTATTTTGTCCTTATATCCCTCTTCTCTAAGATACAAGAATGTATCAGCTTCAATAGGATCCCAGAAAGATTGCATAATGGATATTGCAACGGCTCTATCTAATTGATTTGAATAGCCAAAGTCACTTGAGAATATAAAATGAAATTTATCGTATTGAGTGCATCTCTCAATTATATGTGTAAAGGACGAACCACCGGCCCATAGGACTCCTCGATCTAAATCAGGAGATAAACCAACTATTGAGGGTCCACGTATTGCACCATTAGAATATCCTGTATAAGTAGGGTTGGTAACATCAATTAATTTAGTATCATTAAAGGAAAGGTCCTGCAACTCTGCACAAATACCCTTAAATGATTTAATCATTACAACTTGATTTATCATTGCTTGTTCTAATCTTTCTGCTTGATGTTGAAAATAATTCATATTCAAAACTGCATATTCAATACTAGTAGAATCATCATCAGACCAACCATAAAAACTAGTACCAAGCATTGCAGCATTATTTTGATTAGCCCAACTGTAAAGTACTGATGTATTTCCATTTCCAAGGAATCCGTGACCCCATATAGTCAAGTCAGCAGGCCCTTTGATAGTTGCAGTTCCGGGAATTACTAGCCAAAATGGTATTTCCCTATTTTCAACAAAAACAGGAGTCCTGTCCGTATCAGATGTCCTGCGTAATAATGTTGGAGGATAGAATGATTCTGTATACTGTGGAGCAGTGTATGTACCTGTGATTAACCAGTGGCTCCTGTTACCTTCATCAGTCATTATCTCTGTGTTAGATTCTACTGTACAACCTAATCCATGCGGCCCTATTCTATCTAATGCATCGTCCCTCATAGAGAGTAGTGGTTCAATTAGAGATTCTGTAGAAGCTGTATTAAAACTCCATGCAGTCTGTAATTCTGAAATTGGGCGATTTGTATTATTATTTATCCATGCGAATAAATTTTCAAAATAAGGTCTACGATTTTCGACATCTGGAGATGTAGTTATGACGCCATCTCTGAGGGCAGAAAAACCAACAGGAGCGACTATTTTGTCATTATTAGAATCTACCAGTCCATTCATCAATACAATGTAATTAGTATCATGATCTAGTGCTTCAATTGTCCTAATATGAAGTATAGTTGGTTGATCTGATTCTGATCTAAGATCTAATTCAACCCAATGTGGAACTAAAATTCCTGTTTCTTGATTAATTATCATTGTTGGATGATTTGAGTCAAGGCTTTTACCGATTGTAAATTGACCTGCCAATTCAGAGACATCCGGCTCGGCATAGAATGCTGTCATAATTTGAGTATTAGGGCTAGCTCCATCTATTTGATTGAGAATCGGAGCGTAAACTTCATCCACAGTTCCAGATCCAGGTATTGTTGAAGGCGAGTATGATATTCTTTTACCTGTAGTTGTAGAATCATCATCTACCAAAAAGGCATCTGAAGGAAACGGGAGCATGCAATGTATAGGATTGGTATTATCGCATCCATCCGTATGAGGAATTTCTAAAAGGGATTCATTAGGAGTATTGTCATCCTCATTAAATTTACAACTACCATCATCAGTCGTTGCACTTGAATCATAATTAGTGGCGGAAACATCCGTGCATCCAAGAATTGTTTCTTCCATTGGTTCAGCCATATCTTCGTTGCCTGTACAACCAGCAAATAACATCATAATTATGAGCATAATTGTAGATAGTTGATTAATTTTAAGATTCATTTTAACACCTTTTTTATAATAATTAAGAATTTTGGGGGAGTTTGATACTTAGTGTCATCACACTCACCTGTTAATCCTAGAATACACTGCTTTATCAAATATTTCAAAATATTTCAATTTTTAATGGCATATCAAAAAAGATTTGCGAAATCAAAATCATTAGAATAGTTTTATTTATTTATGATACAACGTAAGGCCGATGAAGATAGTTTCATTTTTCCTAATTATAATTTTGATTACTTCACTATCAGGATGTACAAGTTCAAATGTAACTACTTTAGATCCAGAAATAGAGGCTGCGTTAGATAGTGGCAACTTCCAAAATATGGATTTATCAAACTTATATTTTGGAGAATCATCATTTATTCAAACCAATTGGAGTGGAGCTTTATTAAGGAATTCTGATTTATTTAATTCTGATTTCTCAGTTAGTGATATGAGTTATGTCGATTTTAGTGGTGCAGACCTTACTGATACTCTGTTTATAGGTACTGTTTTACATAATGCATACTTATCGAAGACTAAAATTGATAATGCGAATTTTTTCTACGCATTTTTGCAAAACTCTAATTTATCATATTCTGAAGGTGTAAATATAGATATGAGTAATGTCAAATTAATAAATTCTGATATTAGCAATTCATATTTTAGTGATTCGGATTTTTCTGGAGTTAATTTATTTTCCTCAGTGGCAATGAATGCTAATTTAATTGAAATAAATTTCAAGGGCGCAAATTTATCTAATGTTGATTTTTCTTACTCTGATTTTTCTGGCAGTAGTATGATAAATGCCAAAATGGCAGGTTCAAAATTGGTTGAGGTAAATTTTTCAGGAGTGGATATGACTGGTGCTGATATGCAATTTGCAGATCTGACTGGAGTAATATATGATACCTCAACTTCGTGGAATTCAAATCAATGGTATTACACAATATGCCCCGATGGCACAAATAGTGGAGAATCTAGAGACTGTTTCTAATAATAATTTAGCCATTTATTTTGTAAATTGCTTTAAATTATCCAATGGTACAATTTGAAGAGTTTCTTCATGAGTTGATTCTAATACCACTGGACAAGCAACACCTTTTTCATATGCATCTTGCCATGTTTGAGCGCATACGCACCATTGATCTCCGGACTTTAAACCTGGAAAATTAAATTGAGGAGCCGGTGTAATTAGGTTATTTCCCTTTGATAATGCAAATTGTAAGAATTCATCAGTAACAACACAACATACAGTATGTAATGATATATCATTCCTATCTGTATTACAACAGCCATCCCTAAACCAACCAGTTATTGGATCCTTAGAGCATTCTTTCAAATCAGTCCCCAGTACATTGAATGATGGTAGCATGATTCATGTAGGGAGTTGTTGTTAATTAAACATCTCAAATATTTTCATCTTTTGATGCATCAATATTGATATCTAAACTATCATCCACAAATTCATATTGATTTCGCATTACAAGAAATGAAATAGTAATTAATAAAGATATTATTATGAATCCTAGGATTATTATTATTCCATTACTTGAACCAGAATCAGATGATTCAGCAGATTTTTCACTTTCGGAAATGAATAAATGTACAATAAGGTTGGTAGATGAAGAGTCTTCTAAAATTGCACGAACCATTAATGTTTGATTACCTTCTATTTGATTTCCAGGAAGATATTGGAGCCTATCTGCAAACATAGAATGTGAAACCTCGACAACCCCATTACCTTGATTGAAATCAGGATGATTCATCCAATTATCTCTCATATCCCAAGTTCTCCATTGTATATTTGAAGGATTTCCATCAACTGCAATTTCTATTTTATCTCCTGAAGCGATATAAATTCGATTATCTTCAGAAACTTCGTTAATAGTGGTTAAGTTTAGAGATAGGGAAAGTGAATAAACACTATTTGCTGCCTCTAGAAGTGCTGGATATCCGTCAACTTGTCCGTGGCCGTATACATTATTTTGTCTATTTTTAGGAATTAAATCTTCTGCACATGGTTCATTGGCGCCCATAAAATGACATTCGCGATATATGGACGTCTCTTGCATAATATTTCTAATATCAAATGGAGATAAATCAGGATTTGCTTGATACATTAAAGCAGCTAAACCTGCTGCACCAGGAGTTGCCATACTTGTACCGGACTTTGGCGTATATCCGTCGCCCGTATTAAAATCTGGAGCCATTACGTCTGACCCAACGAATGCAATATTTGGTTTTACTCTCCCTTCTTCAGTGGGGCCTTGACTTGAATAAATTGCAATTGCCGTATTTTTATCTAATGATCCTACGGTAATAACATCTTCAGCAGAACCAGGAGTACCAATCTGAGCAGATACAGCAGCGTTTCCTGCTGCAATAAATAATGCAATTCCTGATCTCATCATCTCATTTGCCATTCTATTAACTGATTCTTCCTCTGAAGAAGTCCATTCAATTACTCCAGGTCCGCCGAGGCTCATACTAGCAGCACGAATATTGAATTCATGTCTTTTATCAACAGTCCATTCCATTCCGGCCATAACAGTTGCAAATGAGCCAGAGCCTCCTGAGTCTAGTACTTTGACACCTACCAATTGTGCTTGAGGCGCTACTCCTACATATTCATATGTTGGAGCGCCGGTTCCAGCAGTTATTCCTGCACAATGAGTACCGTGGCCTTGGTCATCATATGCCTTTACTTCAGTTCCATTAGTTAATTCTGGAGAATTGACAGCATCATAAAATGCAATTACTTTAGCATCATTTGTTGAATTATCATCATCTAAATCATCTAAGCCAACATGATCAGAATCAATTCCAGTATCGATAATAGAAACTACACTTCCTGCACCAGTGTAACCGGTTTCATCCCAAATCATTGGAATTCCATGAACATCATTGACTTCAGCCATTTGGACTGACAAAATACCATCAAGTTCTACCATCACCACACCTGGTAAATTTGATAAAAGTTCAATTTTTGTTATACTAACAGTACCTGCTATGCTATGAATCAAGTGATATCTAAATTGAGTTTCAAAATCAATTTCCTCTTCTAACATTATTTGATCTAAATGAGTTGGCAGATGGTCAAAATCTACAATCACACTAATTCTGTAATCGCTATCAAACCATGTGTGAATATCACTTTGTATTGCTAACCAAATTGCATCATGAACGCCATCTCTATCTAGGTCCATCGAAGTTTCTTCCCACCAGAATTTGTCTTGTTCTTGGATTTCGTCGATATCAGAGTCTACTGGTAATGCAGTAGTCAATGATGGCAGTAAAATTAACAGAAAAACACCAACAGATATTGGCCGGCTTACCGAAGACAAGAGGTTCTTCATAAAACACCGTAATTGCAATAACATTTTAATAAAACGGTATAATGATTACCCTTTCAAGTCAGCTACTTTTTTAAATTCTATATCATTGGCCTTGTAGAGCCACATTTGGGACATAATTGAATCATACTATCTGAATAATCATGAAGGCACGCGGGACAAGTTGAAGAGAGAACTAATTTAGTACTCGAATTCAATTCTACTTTGTCTTCCTCCACCCTTTCTAAATGAATTAAATCTTTTTCATTCACTGGAATTTCGAACCTTCCGGGACCCCCAATTTTTAACAAGACATCAGGCGGAAGAGTGACTGTTCCTGAGTCATCAATCAATAACTCCCTAGTCTCAGATAGATCTGATATATCTACATTAGTTCCATGTTGTGCAATAAATCTACCTTCCCGTAGTTCCAAGGAACGCCCGCAAAATGAGGCAACTTCACGATTGTGCGTAACCAGCAAAAAGGCAACACCAAATTCCTCATTTAAACTTGAAAATAACTCTAGAACTTCTCTGCTGGTAATGGGATCAAGTGCCCCTGTTGGCTCATCAGCAAGTATCAATTTCGGGTCAGTAATTAATGCCCTAGCAATTGCAACTCTCTGTTGTTCTCCTCCAGAAAGTTGTTCTGGTAAACCTTTGGATCTTTCTCCAACACCTAATTTATTGAGTAAATTTTGGGCCTTCAATCTTGCAACTTTAGGTAATATACCTTGATGTCTAAGTGGTTGAGCGACATTATCGAGAGCATTCATATGAGGAAGTAAATTTGAGTCTTGAAAAATAAATGAAATTGTTTTTTGGCGTAGGTTAACTAATTCTTGGCCAGTTAGTCGAGTCATGCGCTTTCCCGATAAAGAAACATTTCCAGCAGAGGGTTTCATTAGCCCGCCAAGGCATTTTAGTAGGGTTGATTTTCCTGAGCCAGAAGGTCCGACGACAGCAACTGCTTCTCCTTCTTTTATCGATACATGAATTCCCCTTAGGGCAACGACATTTCCATCTTCTGCCTTAGATTCGTAAATATGGAATAAGCCATCTGCATTTAGAATAACATCATCATCAATCACCATATTTATTCCCCCTTCAATACAATTGCTAAGTCTGCTTTTAGAGCTTTGCGTGTTGTGTAAAGTAATGCCATCACAACTGCAATTAATACTGAAGTGTTGACTATTGCTAAATCGAGCCACGGCCAAATTAATTCCCTATCTATGGGTGCCGATTCTCCTAAAAATATTTGAAATATAAAACCGAATATTCCAAAGAAACCATTGAAAGATTCGGCTATTGCTAACCCTAATATGACTCCCAAGCCCATACTTACCAAGAGTATAGACATAATCTCAAATAATACCAGACGAATTACTTGGTTTGGACTTGCCCCTATTGCTTGAAGAATAGCTAGTTCACGCTTTCTCTGTGTCAATACAAGCGACAAGAAAACAAAAGCAGATGCTACAGACGCAAGAGAGGCGACAACAAATTGTAAGCTAAGAAGTCCGGGTGTACCAAATATCAATCCCCCCTTACGTTCATTTTCCTCATGAACTGTTGGCCAATCTGTAGAAGATGTGACTCCGACTACATTTGATATTTCTGTATTCAATTTACGTAAAGCATCTGAACAACCCTTATCTTTTTGATCACATAATTCAAAGAACCATTTATTTGAGGTGTATGAATCAGCAGTCTGATTTCCTACTAAATCCCTATAAGTTGATTCCCCTATCACAATAACCTGGAATGATTGAGATGATTCAAGTCCTGGAACCCATCTGTGGGTTCCCATGTATTGAATATCGGCTTCAGTTACAGTTGACATTATTTCCAATCCTTCTGAACCCAATGAGAAATTATAACTAGTATATTCAATTGTGATAAAATCTCCATCGGATAGGTCAAGTTGATTATCGATATTTTCTCCGGCAGTAAATCCACCATTACTCCATTCTGTAGAAACATCATTTATACTCGTGCCAGGTATTGCTTGAGTATCCCACAAGAGTGTATCTTCATGATTGTCAAATAATATCCAAGTTCGTAGTCGCGTGCCTTCCCCTTGGAGATTAGTGAAAACATCTCCAACAGAGGTCATAGAATCAATATTTTCAATATTATAGTTATCAATTTTTCCGATTGCTAGTTGAACTGCATCCCTTGCTTCTTTTTCAGATATGGAAGTACTAAACTGTACTTGAATATCAGCCCCATTATCTGCAGAAGTTGTTCTTTCATCCACAACTGTACCTGTATATCCTTGAACGGCAGCTAAAGTTACTATAGATAATGTTAGTAGCATTATAACAGCCAATCTATTTACTGACTCGCTGGAACCTGATCCTCTAAGTCCTCTGCGAATATCAGTTACTAAAGGAGACCATCCCAATAATAGTGTGAAAATTCTTGGTCCTGCTGCACCTAATCGTCCTAGAACAAGTGCGCCCCCTATCCACAACATAAAAGGTCCAAATAGTAATAACAGGGCATTGACAATAAAATTGGAGATTATCCCCCTTGAGTCAAATGGCCCCCAACCCCCATTACTTTGTATCCAACTTTCAAAAAATGATAAAAATCCAATTATAAAAATTAACATATGTAACCAGAACCTTGATTTCTTTTCAGATGCTACCCTTCTAACTCCTTCATCAATCTCAATACTAAGGAAATCTTTAACTCTGCTTCTTCCAAATAACCAAGTTAGGCCAACAGTAGTTAGAATAATGAAAAAGGTCGTACCAAATGATAGTGTTGGATTTACACTTGCGTCGGAAGACCTGAATGTCATGAATCCTACTGCATCCAATACTAATGGGACGGAAATTAGTGCCAATATATATCCAGTAAACCAGCCAGCGAATCCTAAAACAGTTAACTCCAATAATATCATACCAGTTAAATTACTTTCGGTACCACCAATTACACGTTGGATTGATATTTCTCTTTTACGTTGTTCTAGAGATAATACAAGTCCATAAATTAATACTGAAAATGATAATATTATTATTGGAATCATCAAAATATAGTCAAATACTTGAATGATTCCCAAAAATATATTCAAAAATGTTATTGTTCCAGAAATTACATCATTATATCTAATTTGAATAACAGGTCCATCATTTACAGTATAATTTTTATTTTCTATAGTTTTCTCTAAATCGTTAAGCCATGCAGTAGCTGCTGAAGTTGAAGATGTTGGTAATAAATTTCTATCAACTGAAACTCCGAGATATCCATGGTCATTATTCATCAAAATTAATTTTTGTGAATCATTAAGTACTGAATCTGAAACCATTAAAGGGTTGAATAATAAAGTTGGATTGCCAAATTGTTCTTGATATATGGCTGAAATTGTTAAATTATAAACAGTGACCTTTTCTCTACAAAATTGGAAACCAGAATCAAAATTTGTTTCAATTTCTCCTTGGCATGAAGAGATTTGGTCTACATCATCTCCTCCCCTGGAATCAGAGACAAAGGTAAATGTCAACGATTCAATTGTTTCATTTACTGAAACACCTGCCCTACTAGCAATTTGTGAAGGGATAATTATACTCCTATTATTTTCTGCATCCATGGCACTACTAGGCCAATTTCCATAGATGACATCTTGAGCATGCCGATCTCCTAATTCTCCATCCCAAATACCATCGCCGTAGAATCTAATTGGCCTATTATCATTTATTGGAGGACCTTGTTCTGCTGCTTCAGGATATTCCCAACTTACATTTGCCCAATCGCCAAGTGTTCCAGTAACAGAATCAACTACGAGTGGTTGGGCTTTGATATTATCATCATCAAATATACTATCGGCCCTAATTCCTTGCCTTCCATAAACAATTCCACAGTCAGATAATTCATCCATACTTACTAATTCATAACATAATGATTCCCATAAAAGAGAGTCGTTTGTTCTGAAGTCTTTTCCTGGATCTTTATCAAAAGTAATTTGTGCATCAAAATTTTCATTTTTCAAAGACTCTTGTAAAAATGCTGTGGATAAACCCACTGAGTAAGCAAGGACGGTAGTAATTACCAAAGATGCCAAGAAGACTCCGGCAAATGCTGCTAAAACTCTCTCACGACCTCTCCAAGAGCTCTGGGCAGCCATAAGAAGGTTATCTGGGAAAGATATTATCCTATTTGTAATAGACAATGATCGAAATTTAATATATTCCATAAATTTATTTTTATCGCTAGAATCAGGTGGAATTATTTCATCAAAATTAGTCATTTTCTTCAACTCCTGAATCAGTTCCCCAAGCAGAACGTATATCCGAAGCAGCAGTTAAACCATCTTTCAATAAAAGCATTCTATCTGCCTTAGATGCTAACATAGGATCGTGAGTTACCATTAATATAGAAACTCCTTCTTTACATAATTCTTTAAATAAATCCATTATTTCTTCACCACTTTTGACATCTAAATTACCTGTAGGCTCGTCTGCCAATAAAAGTGGGCGGTCGCCAGCAATTGCTCTTGCTATGGCGACCCTTTGTTGTTGCCCACCTGATAGTTGATCAGGAATGAAATCCATACGGTCTTCTAGATTGACTTTGATTAATGCTTCTTCTGCTTTAAATCGTGCTTCTTTTGAAGATATACCAGATAATTCGAGTGCAAAGATAACATTATCTAAGGCCGACAATCTATCTATTAAATGAAAATCTTGGAATATCCAGCCTACGCCCTTTCTTCTTACATCTACTACTTTACTCGGAGATTCGGTTCCATAACTAAATTTATCTAAGGAAATTGATCCAGTGTCCGCGTGCAATATTCCACCTATAATATTCAATAGAGTAGATTTACCACATCCAGAAGGGCCCATCAAAGCAACTAATTCCCCATCATTCATTTCAAGATTAATGCCTTTCAAAACTTCGAGTCTATTTCGTCCAAATCCAAAGCCTTTTTTTAATTCGTTCACATTCAGTAATACTTTTTTCGATTTTTTCTTGATGTGAATATCGTTTATCATTTGATTAACTCCAAAATTTATTTTTTAATCTAGAATATTTGAAAACGGCTATGTAATGTATTAATTTTACGGCTCATCAAGGCATATATAATCATGATTAATTGGTGATTAGGTATTTAATTATTTTAAAAATAAATCACATGCAAAATCATATGCTTTAGAAAGTTCTTTTCCGTGTACTTTTGGACTAAGTAAATTAGATACATGATTTATTAGTGAATCATCAGGTATTCTATCTGTTTTTCCGGAAGTTAACCATTCACTATGTATTTTCATAATAGCCAAAACCCAAGCATCAATATTAATTGGATCAATTAAACAATTATCAGGAATAACTTCATTATGAGCAGGCAAATTAGCAGCTACTACTGGACATCCAGAGGCCATTGCCTCAGCGGGAGGATATCCAAAGCCTTCAGAAATACTGGGAAATAATAATGCTTCAGCATGTTGGAAAAAAGATATAAGTTGTACTTCGGAAGCTTTTATTTCGCTCCCAATTTTAACTAAATTTATATCTTCTTTAACATCATTGGGGAGATTTGAAAATATTTCATCAATAAAATCTAATCTTTTTCGTTTATCATTTGAACCAACAGTAATTAACAAGCATTTTGAAGTATCATCATATTCAGAAATAATTTCTCTAGATATTGGATTTAAATATGGATTCCAATAATCAATATCTATATCATTACGTACTAATGCTGTCTCTTTTCCTGGTAATAATTTTTTAACATCCGCCCTTGTTTCTTCTGAAATACAAATCAAAAGATCTGCTCTTTTGAGTCCTGCCTTTAAACGTAATAAATCTCTTTTTCTGATCATATTTGGTTTTTGTTCGCCAACTGAAATATATACATCACCAGCTTCAATTGTTCTTGGCCTGATGTGAAATAAGTCATGTATAGTGACCACAACAGGTATTTTAGAATTATAGGGTACCAAATGCGCTTGTTCTTGATCAGTGATATGTAATAAGTCAATTCCCATTTTTGATGTTTCTTCTGTTACTAGTTTTGGGTGTTGTTTCCATCTTTTAAGAATACTTAAGAATATATTTGAAATAATTTGGTGTTCAATTACTTTTACTTTAGTCCAATTAGGCACCAGGGCTCGATTTAATACTGAAACAATTGAATTATGGGCTCTACCAAGTCCATTTGTAATGGATAGAGAACCGCCCCGAGCCAAAAGAACTCGTCGAACCATGACTTCGCCGTGAGATGTTGAACTTAAATGAGAACGTGTTATCAGAAAGATTATGGGCAGTTATGCCGAGACTTCTGCTGATACAAATCAGTCATTAATAGTAGCAAAAGGAAGTTTTGTTGCCATGGGTGGCGCAGAGAGAGACTTATTAAGAATAATTCCATCTTTAACAAAATTTTTTGATGTAAAAGTTGCTACACTCAACTCAGTTCCAGAACTAGAAAAATTATGTGAAAAGTTCAATATTCCATTATTTACTCCAAAAAATCCATGGGAAATGCCTCGAGGCATAATTTCTACAATATTGGATACCGGAATTAATTCTGCAACACGAGCATGGAAAAATTGTGAAGGATTGAGTTTAGAAATAAAGTCTGCAGATGCAATTCACATTGTAAGCGGAGATGGGAGTCTTGGATTATTAAAATGCATTCCAGTAAATATACCTTGTCATTTACACCTTTTGGAACCGCACAGAGGTCTGCATGAAGACGTATTGCATTTTGATATCCAAGGCAAACCTAAGAGAAATTTAAAATTAACAAAATTATTACTTTCATATGCCAAAATGAAAGATAAGTCAATAATTAAAAATTTTAATAATCGTAATCATTCAATAATAAGTAGTAACTCAAATTATTCATCAGAAAGAGCAAAAATAGTATATGGAATTAAAACCGGCGTTTTATGGCCATGTGTCGATATATCGGAATTCCCTCAAGAAGATACTAATGACATAGTCAATCCATATGATTCTGATGATGATTATGTGGTTGCCATAGGTAAAGCTAGTTTTGTAAAAGGGAGTTGGGAAACAATTTCAATGATATCTGGCACTAAATTATCACTAGTTCATGTTGGAGGAGGAGACTCTGAAGACATAATAAAACTACAAAATCATGCAAAAAGATTGTCAGTAAATTTTTGGGTTGCACCAAGATTATCTTCATCTGAACTGGTGCCGTTAATGCGAAATTCAAGGGCTGTAATTAGTATGGCGTATGGGGAAGCTTTTGGATTGACTCCTATAGAAGCATTTGCACTTGGAACACCTGCTATATTTGTAAATGAAGGCGGATTTACAGATACAATAAGTGATGATTTGAATGGTAGATTATTAGAAAGAGATGATATCTCTAGTTGGCATGAAGCATTAAAACAAGCAAAGAATGTCAATAATAGGGAAAAATGGATGATTGCTGGCAGAGAGAAGATACTAAAATTAGATTTAAGCCCACAAGAACATGCTAAAAGAATAAAAGAATTATTTTTTAATCTTCGTATTCAGTAATTTCTCCAAATTTTGATACAGTAATAATTGAACATAATCCAATTAAAATTATTACAATAGAAAATAATGGATGAATGACTATAGTAGAATTGATAGGGAACCAAAAAGGGATTAAGTCCAATAATGATTCATTTCTAACTAATTTTCCTCCAATTGAAGCTATCGTTATAGTCATAAAAAAAGCTAAAATTGCCGTTGAAACTTGTAAAATATTAAGCTTTTTATTCTTCCAAAGATTTGGTCCTAACCGAACTCTGCCAATAACATATGAAACCCAAAAACCCAATGCTAATCCGCTGTAAACAAATTTATTGTATAATAATATCGATCCAGCAGGATCCCCTGCTACTGAAAGAGTTCCGGTCATTATAGAAAATGGCATCATTATGGTGCCTAAAATAGCCCCAATAAGTGCTGCCCTATCCATCGTTAATAATTTATTTTCTGAAATATTGAATCTATCAATTGGGGATTTAAATGCATATTGTAAACACATAATTGTACAAATCACAGATAGTGTCAAACTTCCAATTGTTATTTCTACCATTGCGGCATGAAAAGTTGCTGCTCCAACCATTACTTATGAATCTCCATTATTGTTATCATTTTCTGGAATCCACTTTTCAGCTACTGCATCCCAAAGCCATCCAGGATATTCGGAACTTCTGATTAATTTGGCTTCAATATTCTCATTTTTGGATTCTTTAGAGTTAATCTGTTTTTTATTATTTTGAGATTTAAATGCAGATTGCAGACTAATAATAAAACCAGTTATTATACATGTGAATGCAAATGCTTGAAGCCTGGCACCAAATAGTGAACCTTCAAAAGTAGGTGGAATAGTGCCAATAGTTAACCATGGTTGTTCCACTGGAAAATCATCATTATATGTCGTAATCATATATTTTATTACTATATCTCCAGTTGTGAATGGTAGAAATACTTCCCAAGAATTTTCATCAATAGAATTAATTTGTGCCTGATGAATAGTATTATCACCTTCTAATTTCCATTTTGCCATTATTTGATTTGTATTTTTTGTGTTTATTATTAATGGTGAATTATCTCCAGATATACGGTATTTCGGAGCGGTCCAAGTATCAGAAAATCCAGGTAAATTTTCTGGAGTGGACAGAATTTTAATATTATGTGCTTCAGAAACTCCAGTCAGTGCTAGATTATCAGGATTATTCAATTTACCATGATTAATTTGGATATACAAATTTTGCTCACCAATTTGTAGAGGTGCTGTTAATATCCATGTTAATATTACATTTCCACTATTAGGAATCTTGATCTCAACATAATTATTTATTCCTCCATTAGGATCTTGAATTATTTTCCAACCATGATCATTAGGTTGGTCGCCATTGCCATTCAAGGAACTCAAAAGAAAAATCCCAAGTAGATTTTCTTTTGATGGACTCTCTAAACTTACATTTACGTTAATTGATACTGCCGTACCTGCAAAAATTATTTCATTGGAATCGATGAAAATTTTTCCTTCGGATACTTGAGAGAGTGAGGGATCTCCATGACAAGAACCTCCACATGTAAAATCCCTATTCCCGTCTTCGTTTCCTCCCGGGTTACCCAAAGACATATTTGTTGATGATAGAATAATAAATAATCCGATTAAAGTAATTATTCTAGATTTCAAATTATCTTCCTCCTATTAAGAACGTTCAGGAATATAATTGAAATTCCCATCATGATTAACAAAATTGATAATGGAATTGATAATGTCGATGAATCAAAAGATTTTGGAGCATCAAAACTAGATGCAGTAGAGGCATTTATACTAATTATATTAGTGCCATTTTCACCAATCCAAATAACTTCTTCGCCATCATAGTAAGTTGTTATAGAATAATATAGCGTAGTTCCAATAGGTACTTTTTCGGACCATTTACTCTCAGATGTAGTTGCAATTGGAGTTAATTTTTTAGATTGATGGTCCTCAAATAGTGTGAGAATTGGAGAGGTTGATCTATAAATATTAAAATCAGTGGGGCTCCCTTGCCATGCCCATTCAAGATTTATGTCAGAACCATCCAAAGACGCAATAATTGAATCTACAATTAAAATATCTTCAATAATAATTGTCTCGTAAGTTGTATTGCGGGACCCCATATTATCCGTAACTGATAGTTGGACCAAATATTGCCCAGTTTCAAGTAGTAAATTTATATTTTGGCCATTTATTTGATAATCGTCTACAGTCCATAACCAACTATTTATTGTTCCATCTAAATCAAATGATTTTGAAGCATCTAACATAATTGGTACGCCGGGAATGATAGTTTCTGGAGAATATGAAATTCTAGCTTCAGGATGGTTATTTGATATAGATATGGAAATGATAGAAAAATTACTAAGTCCCAATGGATCAGTAATTTCAACTAAAATAGACCATGTTTGTCCAGGCTCCAATCTTTCAGATGGAACAAATGTCAAATTATCTAGTTCAGGGACATGAAAACCATTTCTTGACCATTTAATGTCAATATTGAGAATAATATCATCTGGATCATAATAACCAATTTTTGCTATTAGATTGTACTGAGAAAAGATATTTTTATTATCAGTAGAATTAATTCCATTCATCAAATTAAGAGAGCCTTCAATTCCATTTTCCAGATATATTTGAGGACTTTTCGGGGCTGAATTTTTAATTAATATCGAGGAGCTTGCTAATAATAATCCTTGATTAACGCCGTCTTTGGGAGTGACTTGAAATGACCATATTTGCCCTCTTTCTGTAAATGATGAATTTATTGTCTTCAAACCATCATAATCAGGCATTAATACGCCATCAATAAACCATCTCAAGGTACTGTTTAATTCTTCATCTTGATCTTCATCATAATATATCCAAGATGCATGAAAATTATCGATAGTAGTTATTTCTTTATTTGGAATTATATTTGCTGAATTTATAATTGGAAGGCTATTGATGATTATTACGTTATCAGAATTTGACCAATTTGACCATGTTAATCCATCACTAGCTCTCGCAGAAAAATTCCAAATTTCACCTTTTTGTGTTAATGTTGAAGGCACTATTTGTAGATTATTTAACGAATAAACTTGGATACTATTCTGGAACCATTTAATTTCTAAGTCTTGAATTTCATCGTTATCAATATCTAAAAAATTTATCGACGCTTGGATATCAATGTTCGTATAATAATTATAATAGAATGGCGGGATAATTATCGTTGGAGGAGTGTTAGAAACACCAATAATTATTTCATTACTCCAAATAACCTGGCCAAAATCTTGGCCATCTTTGGGAGTAATCGATACTTGCCAAATATCTCCAGGCCTAATCATTATACTAGGAATTGAAGTAAAGTTATCGATTTCATTTTGCCTTAACCCATCAAGATACCAATGAATTGATGTGCCTTCTTCAACATCTCCATCTAAATCTGAAAAATTATACGATAGGGATATTGAATCTGAATCATCGGGATTTTCAGGAAAGGTGAAAAAATTTGTAATTGAAGGTGGAGAATTACCAATTAATATGGGCCCTAATGAGATATTTTCCCCTAAATCTATGCCATCAGACGGAATAATAGTTACTTTCCAATAATCTCCTTTGGCGATTAGAGAATTTGGTAAAGAAGTCAAGTTATCTACTTCATAAATATCGATATCATTTAACTTCCAATATATTTCTGTATTTTGTTCAATATCTCCGTCATAATCAAAAAATGTATAATTAATTGATAATCCTGTCATTTTAGTAGGATTAATAGGCATAAATGATAATGAGTTAACTTCTGGAGGCGTATTGTTTGTAGTTATTTCTGTAGAAGTAAAAGGAGAGATGATTCCCCATGAGTCTCCATTTTTATTTCCATTACCATTTGCTGATAAGACAGCTAGCTCAAAGATTATATTTCCTGAACCCGATGATGGGGCTTCCCAATAAAGTCCCCAACTTCGATAGTCGGGATTTGTATGAGTAGCCTGGTTACCAGCAGAATTAATCTTGACACTCCCAATACTCATTCCAGTAGAAAGAGTACCTTGACTTACTTCTAAAGAAAAACCTCCATCCGAACCTGTAACGCCTCCACTAAATCCAATCGATATTGAATACGATTGATTTGGAGTGTACGTGGAGGGAAAATTATGAGTCGGTGTTGTGGCTGGCGTATTCGAAGTATGGCAACTACAACCATTTGATGAATTAAATTTACCATCTTCCTTCGCTATTACAGGACTACATATTGATATCACAAGAATGAATACAATCGCCATACTTACTCGGTTAGCACGGCGCATATTCTTTTGGGAAAGAGGGAGTTGACATAAATTATTGTGAAATGAGGTCGTTTATCAGTTGAATATATGGGCAAGATTGCTTTGGACAGCATATGAGTTCAATCAAAACTGTTGCCATCATTGGATCCGGAAATATGGGTTCAGGCATTGCTCAAAAATCTGCACAAGAGAATTTTGAAATACAAATGGTAGATAGAGAAGAGAGGCGGGTCAATCATGGACAAGAAATAATTTCAAATTTATTGGAACAAGCATTAGAAAGAAGAATATTTACTATTGAACAAGTTAACTCAATTAAAGAAAAAATCTCTGGAGTTGTTGGGACTAACAATGTAGATCCAAAAACCGATTTGGTAATCGAAGCAGTTTTTGAGGATTTTAACGTCAAGAAAGATGTATTTACTATCCTCGATCAAGTTTGTAATGAACATACAATATTAGCAAGTAATACATCATCACTCTCTGTAAATGACTTGGCCAAAGCTAGTGGCAGACCTGATCGTTTTATTGGGTTACATTTCTTTTATCATCCTGCAAAAAATAGATTAGTAGAGATAATTCCTGCTGAAAGTACAACAAAGAATACTTTGAAGGCTGTTGAAACATATTGTAAAACAATGGGTAAAGTAGTTATAATTTGTAAAGATAGGCCTGGATTTGTAGTTAACAGATTTTTTGTTCCTTGGTTAAATGAGGCGTGTATCTTACTGCAAGAAGGTGTGGCTACAACTGCACAAATAGACTCAATAGCACGTGAGGCATTTAACATAGGAATGGGCCCTTTTGCACTAATGAATTTAACAGGGCCAACAATTGCCCTACATGCCACTGATTATTTAGCAGAGCAACTAGAAACTCCAAGATATACTGGTGCTAAAAATCTTAGAGAAATGGTTGATAAGGGAGAATTGTGGAAAATAGGAGATGAAGAATATTATGATGAAAACTTATCTATAACTGTAAAAGAGAGGTTATTGGGACAAGTTTTTGCAGTAGCAGGGCAAATAGTTGATGAAGAAATATGTTCTAAGGAAGACGTAGATAGAGGTGCTAAAGTCGGCCTTAGATGGGATGAGGGCCCATTCGAGATAGCTAATAGGATTGGGATTAAAGAAGCATATCGTATGGCTGAAAAGTATTGTAAATTAGTCAATTTTAAAATCCCAATTACATTAGAGAAACAATTTAATATTTCTGAAGATTTTATATTCTCATATATTGATGTTGAAATAAATGATAGCGTTGCAATAGTTAGGTTGAATCGTCCTGAAGCAATGAATGCATTGAATGTTAAGTTAGTAACTGAGTTAGGTGATGTAGTAGATAGATTAAATCAAAACAGTAGTGTAAACACGATTGTACTAGAAGGTGCAGGTAAAGCATTTGTAGCAGGAGCAGATGTAAAATTCTTCGTAGACAAGATAAACGAGGATTCATTCCAAGAAATATATGACTTCACTTCTCACGGCCATGAAGTATTAAATAAAATTGAGAATAGTTCTAAAGTTACTATTGCGTTAACTACTGGCTTAGCCCTAGGTGGAGGTTTGGAGCTTGCTCTTTCTTGTGACTACAGGATAGGAACAAATAGAACGCAGTTTAGATTTCCAGAAACTAATATAGGGATATATCCTGGCCTAGGAGGTACTCAGAGAACAACTAGAATTTGTGGATTAGAGATTGCCAGATATGCTGTACTGGCAGGTAATTTTTTAAATTCTGAAACAGCAAAGGCATTTGGTTTATTGACTCATCTTGTTGATGTAAATGATATTGATAAAACCATTGATGAGATTATTAATTTAGGTAAAAATAATGATAAGTATCTTAAAAATTCAATAGACGAAGGTCATTCAATAGTTAAATTTGCAAGAAGTTTTTACACTGATGAAAATTTGTATAGTATCCTAAATGGATCCGATTTAGAAGATTTTGACATGAGCGATAATCAAGTCTCTAGACAGATAAAATTCCTATCGCGAACTGCGCCCATAGCCCTGAGTACTGCATCAAAATTATTAGATATTGCAAATAATAAGGATACAGAATTTAATCAAGGATTGAAGCAGGAATTAGATAATTTAGAATATATTTTTAGTACGTCTGATTCGTTAGAAGGTTTATCTGCTTTAATTGAAGGAAGAAGAGCCAAATATAAAAATTCATAATTATTATAATGGTCAGAAAAATTTAATTATTTATTTAAATTTTAAGTATTTGTAATACTCTCTTCTATTTCAGTTATCTCAAATACTTCTTCAACCCAATTCTCTAAAAATTTATCCATTTTTTCCCCTCTTATATTAAGTGTTAATTCTACACCGAACGCATGAATATTCCTATATTAATAGATAAGTATTAATGAACACAGCAAAGTGTAATTTATACACTAGATAGTTTACGGGTTACTTGATACTATGGTAAGGGAACCAATGATTGTTACAGATGAAGATTTCAAAGTTATAGATTCGGCTATTGAGGACGTTAGAAAAAGCGGCACAAAAATAAGAAAAACTTTTGCAGCATATAACGAAAGTGAAGGTTACGATATAGCATGGGAGGTGAGTGCTGCAGTTGAGGCATTCTCTAGTTTTAGTTCAAGATGGAGTATTGAAATATTATCTACATTATATATTGCAGGAGATCGCAGGTTTAATGAGATGAGGAAACTTTTAACAGGGATTAGTAGTAGAACTCTTTCTGATAAGCTTACTCACTGTGCAGAGTTAGGACTTGTAAATAGAATTGTGGATGAGGGCCCTCCAATTAGAGTCAGATATCAATTAACGGAACATGGCAGGAATGCTGGAAGATTACTGAGCCCCCTAGTAGCATATATGAAGATTCAAAAAGGTAGAGTTGTAAAGGAAAAATAATATTAAAATACGAGCATTGATGAAACATAAGACCATGTATAGTTAAATGGAAGATTGGAAGAATTTACTATATGGCTGTGCTAGAACAACTCCGTAGCACCTATCCTTTGACTGCTGATATCCTGACAGCAATGCTGGGCGGGGCGTTTGGTATTTGCACTATTATTCCCTTTTTTCCGACTCCACTTATTCAAGGAGCACTATCTGCACCGCAACATGAAAATTATATTCATCCATTAAGAAGTAGAATTATATCCACACTTGAGAAATCTCCTGGAATACATTTTAGGGAATTACAGAGACAACTAGATACTGCAAATGGTACATTAAGGCATCATTTAAGAGTATTAACTAACGAAAAAACTGTCACAGTAGTACCTGTAAATGGCAGAACATGTTACTATGCTGGTGCACCTGCACAAGTGGAAATACTAGAAGGAACAGGAGTTACTGATGAATATACGGCTGCATCTATGCTACCAGTAGGTTTGTCCACTGTCCAAAGGAATATAGTTACAAGATTATCTAAATCTCCTAATCCAGTATCACAAGCTCAATTGGCGCGTGATTTAGGAAGATCACGTGCTTCAGTTCATTCAGCTGTTTCGGTATTAAGAGGAAGGGGGATATTATGTGAAACTAAAATCTCTTTGGCGCCCCATCTAGAAAGTCTTGCACGATCTAAAGTTGATTACCCGTGGTTAGATATTCGTAAAGAATTAGCATAATATTGCCAATAACATAGCCAATGCTCTTGTGCCTTACGATACGCGAGTAATGATGTGATTAGGCTAAACCTAATTGAGATGCCTATGCCAACTGGTAGTAAAAACCCCGATATTTTACTTTCTTGGATCCTGGATGCAATTGGGTTAGTTAAACGTAAATCGGAATCATGGGAAGATGCAGAACTAGGTGCATTACATCGGATAATGAAAGATGCATTACTTTTAGAGCCATTAAAAGGCTGGGATACACGGGATCTTGGAGATGTTTGTGGATTATCTCAAACAGGAATGCATCATCAAATGGTAAAGTTAAGAGATTCGGGATTGGTTTCTTCAGAAAATTATGGAAGATGGCATATTTATGTCCTCAGAGGCGGCAGTATAACTGCAGCCATTAATTTATTATCCATACAAGCAAGAGGGATTATGGAATTAAGGATAATTGAATTGAGCAAATATATTCATCCATCCAAAGAAAGGATGAAGTTTTTAAATAAAAGAGGAGAAATTAATTTCAGAATAAAAGTATCTGAGCCTTCACCATCAAAAAAGGGACATGATAGGCTAGATTCATTAATTGAAGACCTTGGACTAAATGGAGATAGAACAAAAAATGAAGATGAATTAGCCAAGAATATATTCATAGAATTATCCTCCTCTGTTAATCCAATAACAATATTATCAATTGCTGAAAAATTATCTGAAACACGGTCTAGGGTGAAAAGAACTATTGATAGATTTAGGAGTTCAGGAATTGTTGAAAGAGTACCTATGTTTGACAGGATAGCACAAGATATTTTTTCGGGAATAATGCGTCAATATAATGCAAGAGGTGAAGATTGGTTGAGAACCAGGGGCGGGCTTGGAAGAATAGATGATGATATTGCCAATAAATTATTGAATGCAACAAAATCTAAAAATCTTAGTATAAAAAAAGTAGAGGAAATTTTGAAACCTTTGCCCATTGAATCACAAAAAATATTATTGAATACATTGGGAGGGAGAATGCCATTTGGATTTATAATTTCAGGACAAGATGGAGAAGAAGTGAAACAAATTGTAATGACCAAAGTAGAACGAATACTAAGGAGGTTAAATACAGTTGCTGAAAGATTAGATAAAGTGCTTTCAGAAGATCAGGCAGTCAATTCCTGATAGTTTAATTCTTCCAAGTATTTGGTTACTCTATTACCAAGCTCTTCTTGAGTATTGACTGAATGAAGTTCTACACGCATTGCTGATGCTCCAGATAATCCTTTGGTAAAAGAAATTGCATGCCTTTTTAGATTTTTATTTATTTGGCCTGCATAAACTTCTTTACTAATTTCTAAATATCTATTCCAACACCAAAGTCTAGCAGTTGCTGGGTTTTGATTTTTCCATGGCGGAGGATTGGAGTCCCAACGAAGATCTCGCTTAATATCATGAAATATATTGGGCACCCCGATTGCACCTCTGCCTATCATCAGACCTGCTGCCCCAGTAGCATCCATACACATCTTTGCTGTTTTGGAATCTACAATATCTCCATTTGCTATTACAGGTATGTCTACTCCATCTACAATTTCTTTTATTTGGTCCCAGTCGGCTAAACCTGAGTATCTTTGTCTAAGTGTTCTTCCATGTACACAGATTCTTTCTATGCCTTCTTTTTCTAATCTTTGTGCTACTTCAAGGGCAGTATTAGGTCCTTTACCAGTACCTAATCTTACTTTAACAGAAATTGGAACTTTGGCAACATCTAAACAAGACTTAACCATCTTTACAATTCGATCAGGATCCCTTAACAATGCAGCTCCTGCATCATTTCTGCATACCTTTGGAGCAGGACAACCAAAATTAATATCTATAATATCTGCCCTATCTTGAAGTAATTTTACCGTATGGACCATTTCTTCTATTATTCCTCCAAAAATCTGTGGAATGAATGGAGACTCCCTGGGATGGCTTTCAACTTTCAACCATGAATGAGAAGCATTTCTTGATAATCCGGCCGCTGCAGTGAATTCCGTAACAGTCAGATCTGCTCCGCACTCACGTGCAAGTAATCGGTATGCTAGATCTGATACTCCCGCCATCGGTGCTAAGAAAAGAGGTATAGCAGTATCCGCCATTGTTGAGCCGAAAAATAACTCACCTATGAGAACGTCGGAAATTAGAATGTTGATTCCCAATCTGAAACATCTTGGGAACGCTCCCAATCTGCATCAGTAATCGTACCACGTATCTTGAGAACTTCACGAGAAAGTAACCAAAATATCAGTGCTAACGAACGGCGACCTTTGTTGTTGGCTGGAAGAGCAATATCAACATTTCTCAACTTATTATTTGCATCACAAATTGCAACAACTGGAAGTCCAGTATTAACTGCTTCATTCAGAGCCTGAGAATCTGCAGCTGGATCTGTAACTATAATTATCTCTGGTTCCATGTATGTACGTAATCTTGAATTTGTTAACGTTCCAGGGATAAATCTGCCAACTATATGTTTAGAGCCTATAGATTGAGCAAACATTCTTGCCGGACGTTGTCCATACTGTCGGGCACTAACAACTAAAATCCTATCAGCATCATAGTTTGAAAGGAATTTTGCTACCGTCCTTATCCTTGAATCTGTTTGATTAATATCTATTAAATGAAGTCCTGCGGCATCCTGACGTTCTGTGTCAAGGAATCTTTTCATGTCTGCAGATTTTTGATTAGTACCTATATGTACAGCATGTTGCTCATATGTTTCAAAAGGTACCAAAGGGGCCATGCTTTCATCCATAATTAAACCTCAGTAGCGCGGCCACCTGCCTTCTATTCATAAGCGCTACGCATAACCGAAAATATTTTATTCTTCTAATTCAGAGATAAATGTGCACTCTAAACCCTCTTGAGTTTCGGGGAATTGTACACATGGCTTTGTAATTGTTGCATATACTTCGAAATGATCATGGAAAGATAGTTGATCTATAGGGGCATTAATTCCATAACCTCGGGCTTCAACTTCAAAACTCCATTCACCCGATATTAAATCACTTTTACCATATGTAAATCTTTCTAAAGAGTAATCTTGAGTGGCCCTCTCTGTCCAAAATGGATTCCCACCAGCAGATTTTGTACCAGGTTTCCATAATCTTACTTCTACATATCTATATTCATTTGTTTCATTTCCCACAGCATCTTCAATTGTAGATGAGTAAGGGAATTGGGCACGAAACTCAATGACTAATTTTGAAACTGTTTCATCAAAAATAATAGGAGTTTCATTGGAGTACAAAATTGCATTTAAGTCCGATGAAGATTCGAATGTATAATCCCAACCATATCTATCAGACTTCTCTATGGTTATAACAGGATCACGCATACCTTCCATTATTTCTCTTTGCATTGCTAAGCCAAGACATCCGCTAGTTAACAAACAAATACACATAATTGCCATAAGTGGACGTAGTGCATTAGCATCTCCCATAACTAAGCGGAAAGAGTAGCATAACTTGAATCCATTTATTGAATGCCTCTCGGTACTCATAGGGAACGTCAATGCCTTTTGGCTCAGTAAACCCTTTTGTCGTCATTGAGGCATCTGTTGCTAAGAAGTCATGTGACATTAAACCTACGAATGTTAATTATAAGAAAATTATTCTTCTTCTTCAATTACACGAGGTTTGTGTACTTCACGGAAAACTACAATTCCCACTCCAAGGTTTTCCCTTATTGTCTGAACTAAAGAGAATTTTGCATATGGCCAATTTTGATCATAGGAGATTTCTTCTGGTAATGTTACTGTCATATCATCACCATCAAATTCAACCTCAAAATCTTCACGCCCTGTATTCATCTTCAATAATGTTTCAACACGTTCTTTACGGTCTTCTACAACCTTTACTATATTGTATTTATACCTAAGAGTTACTCCAGCTAATGGGTGATTATAATCTATTCTTGCCCTCCCTGCACTCAAGAATTGTAGAATTCCTGTTCTTCCGCCAATCTCTACAGGTCCACCAATATGTAGCGTATTTGTATCTTTAACACTCTTTAGTAAAACGTTTTGAGAAATAGTTTCTATTAGACTTTGATCTCTTTCGCCGTATGCATCAGATGCATCGATGTCAAAATTATAATCTGTTTCCAGTTCTGCATCAGCCAAATGTAGTTCAAATCCTTTGATGAGTCTTCCTGAGCCTACTATTGTTATCATAGGAGCATAGGTACGATTTTCATCAAATACCTCGTGTTCTTTTGCTACATCTTCCCGAGTAGTCTCAATGAGCTTCTCGGTACTTGCGTTAAATAGGTCATAATCAATGTGAATAATTGAGCCTTCTTCCATTCTATTAGCCTCCACGGACAACCCGGCGACTTGCTCACCCTTTTTCATTCAAACGGTTTAAAATGTAAAAGTAAATCTTACTATTCTTCTTCTTTTGAAGACCTAATATCTCCAGAAGATAGCGAAAAAAGACTCCCAAGCATGATTATGACCCAACCTGACCATACTAAATGGCTACCTGGCAAAGAATGTACAGTTATCCTAACTCTATCAACTTCTTCGGACTGCCCAAATGTCATCCATTCTAATAATTCTTGAGACTGATAAAAATCAAGAATGACGATTGTATCTCCATATATTGTAGAGAATCTATCAACCTCAGATCTTGGAGAAACTGAATTGCCAGTTGTAAATCTGAGCATACCAGGAGATATTTGAGTTATTTTTTCACCATCTTTCATAACATCAATTATTATTCCAATATATCCATCACCAATAGAAAATGGATACTCAGAATCACTAGAATTTATTTTTTCTACATCAGTAAAAATAAAATCATATCCCCTATGCTCTATAGGTTGGTCTTTTACCAGTGTAACTAAGTGGGAAGGATCTGTTCTATCTACTAGGGTCGTAGTGAAAACATGCCCTATTAATAATAATAATATTCCAAAATGTGCTAAGCTGGATCCCAATAATCTAAATCTTTTTGATAAACTTCTTCCCTTAAAACCATCTTTATTTAATTTATGAATTATATTTCTTGATGTCGAATATAATTTTTTAAATGTTGGAGGTAAGGCAAAAATTAGCCAAGTTAAAATGAACAATCCTAAAGCACCCCTAGAAATACTTGGCGTAACACTAAGGCTCGGGTCTCCAGGAAGATAAATGTCGTCTGAAAGATACGCCAAAATTATAGAAATTAATAAACATGTAAATAATAATATATTTCCGTTACGGGATGTAACAGAATTTCCCCATGAATATAGCGTTAATCCAATTGCTAGTAAACCAATTAACGGTGCACCATAAAATTCATGTGCTAGAATATTACTGCCTTCTATCTCAACTGTTAGAAGAATCCATGTCAATAAGAGAAATGTTGCACCGCCATACCAAGGAATATTTTTTGCTAATCGGGTCCTATGAGAGGTATTTTTGAAGGGTTTGACCAGGGCTGAGATATCATCTTCAACATCCGATAAGAACCAAGGAATAAGAAAGGGAATCATTCCTAAAAATGATTGATAAATATTTGCTGACCATGACCAATTAGAATATAACATCAAAACTATGCCTGCTAACATCCAATGAAACGCAGGTCTTTCAGATGATTCGTGAAGCATTAGAAATAAAATAACCATACCTAGTACCAAGATTGCACTTGAGCCGATATTGATTCCTATCATTAAGAAAAATATGAGTAATACTAACGAAATATATTTATTTGACTCAAAAAATGATTTTTCTCCATCTAAAAGTAAGTTAGAAGATTGCTCTCTGTAGAGATGAATAATTGAGAACAACCCCAATATAATTATTGCAATAAGGTATGAAATGACTTCAATTCCTACTGGAGTAAAATCGGAAATATCTATTATTCTCAAATATGGATCCTTGGATAATGTACTTGCTTCATTACCGACGAATGCATGAACTGATGCCCATACTCCATTGGCACGGGTCACCAAAGTAGCATGTAACGCTAAAACTCCAGTAATTATTCCCAGTGCTGGAGAAATAGAATAAGCACTACTGGAGTTTGGTTTTGAACGTGCATGTATTATCAAAAGTAAAGTCATCCATGGAAGTATAGAGCCAGTTTCGACTGGATCCCAGGCCCAGTATCCTCCCCAGTCCAAAACAGTATATGCCCAAAGTCCACCTAGTCCAATTCCAAGAGTCCCTATGAAAAAAGCAGAACGTGCCCAAGGAAGTAATTGATCATGAATTATTCTACTATGATTTTTTTGAATAATTCCAGCAAGGGCAACAGTTGCAGTAGCCATGCAAAGAGAATAATACAGAAATACCAGTGGCGGGTGTATTACCATAAGATTTGTTTGAAGTAATGGATTTAATTCACCATTTATTCCTTGATATGGCGAAAAAGGATCTAATAACCAAGAAATAAATATTAGATATGAGACCCAAAAATGCATTATTTTCAATGTTAAGTCATCAATATTATTTAATTGGGACATAATCCAAGCAACTGCTGCCATTAATGATGTCCATAGGAGCAAGGGGCCAGCCCTACCCCCCCATACTGCTGAAATACGATACAAAACTGGAAGTTCAGAACCCCCATATTCAGCCACCAGTGTTAACGAATCGGCATCAGTTAAAAATGCAAAAACGAGTAGGCAAAAAGGTGAAGACTGTACTATAAATGTTATATCACTAAGACGAGAATATTTTCTTGATTTATTATTTATAATTTGATAAATAGATAGAGAAAATGCAACTATGAGCAGCATTTGCCCAAGAAATGATAGTATGTCATCACCAGCCATAATACTTTGCACGAGAATAGCCAAAAGATAACATGGCAGGAATTATTTTTCTTGCATATAATGAAGGTCTTAAAAATAAGATTTTGAAACAAACTGCTAATTTTCCATGTGGTCCCATATTACTCATTTCATCAGGGAAGCATCTAGCCATTAACGACATATCGTCGTCAGATAAATCAAATAAAGCTGATTTACCACTTAAAATCTTAGAATAAGGAGGGAATTCATTTTTCCACAATGATTGATATTCAGCCAGAGATGAAGAAGTGATATCTCCCGAAGATATTGATTTAGACGCAATTTGAGCTGCAAAAACTGCAGATTTTAGGGCGAGGTGTGATCCACCTTCGAATAAGGGAGATGTAAATCCTGCTGCATCGCCAACAAGCATTAGTCCGTCTGCATATGTATTTTCATGAGGTCCAGAAATAGGAATTGTTCCTCCAAAAGCAGGATTACCTTTGATTTTCCATGGAGGTGCTACTTGTTCTAAATCTTTAAAATGAGTATTTGCAATGAATTCATCAAGACCTTTTTTGGTCCTAGATTTGTCTTCGGTAACCAAGCCTACATTTGCCCTACCATCACATTTCGGAATCATCCATACATATCCTTTTTCAGCATATTTTGGCCAGATATAAAAGTCTAGATAGTCATCTGTTGGGACCTCCAACATCTCATATTGCATACCAGCTATAACCTTCGGCCTAGGATTTAAACTAAGTAATCTAGAACAAATACCGGCTACACCAGACGCATCTATTACAATTTTTGCTTCAATAGGGAAATTATCACCTTTACCGTCGCACCTCCATCCAGAAAATTTACCTTCTTTGTAAATTTTTTCCATTGAATTTAACTTATGTCCTAGATGTATTGCGGCACCTTCAGATACAGCCTCATCACATATCCATCTTTCAAAGAGGTGTTTTTCTAATACGTATCCCTTTTCAGTTAATTTTTTTTCTGTGCCATCGGGAAAAATTACTCTTATACCATTTACTCGTTTACTGATTACATTTTTGGGCAATTCTAAATCAAGATTATCGCATGCAACATCAGAAATACATTCACCGCAATGAACAGGTGTCCCTATTTCTTCATGATCTTCAATAATTATTGTAGAAAGTCCAGCCCTAGCACTATGTAAAGCCGCATTTCCGCCACCTGGGCCAGCACCTATTACCAAAACATCACACGCCTTAATGTCATGAGTCATGGCCCTCGGAGATAGTTTATGTCAAAGAATCTCTCGGTCAAATGTCTACGCTAAAAAGCGAACATTCTCATCCTCCAAGTGCTTCGACGTAGTATGAAGTGGGGTAATATGGCAAGATATATCCGCGAACTAGAAGCCAGAAATGATCTACTTAGAATTAGTAATCCTGTTGATGTCAAGTTTGAAGCAGGCTGTATTGCAGATTATTTAGTCAAGAATGGAGGGCCTGCAGTAATATTTGATCAACCCCGGCTGGCTGATGGTAGTATCAGTAAATATTCCTTAGCCATGAATCTATTTGGAACAAGAGAGAGGACTAATCTTGCTCTCGGCGTTAAAGAACCTAGAGAAATTGGAGATAGAATGGTTGCACTAATGAAACCGGATATTGGCGGTATATTGAAGGCACCATGGAAAGGATTGGGTTTAGCAATGGAAGGTATGTCTATGGCCCCTAAAAGGGTTAAGAAAGCTGCTTGTCAGCAAATCGTTATTGATGATCCAGATCTCACTAAATTACCAATACCTACCACATGGCCGTTAGATGGTGGTCCATTTATGACATTGCCACTTGTAATAACTGCTGATTCTAAAACAGGAGAACATAATATGGGCATGTACAGAAGTCAGGTTTTTGGATCAAAGGAATTAGGTTTACATTGGCAAGCACATAAGCATGGTGCAGATCATGCGGCTGAATCTGAAGATTCAAAAATGCCGGTTGCGATTTGCCTCGGTGGACCACCAGAGATTATTTTTAGTGCTATTTCACCCCTGCCAGATAATTTATCAGAATATGAATTTGCTGGATTATTAGGTAAAAAGAGATTGAAGATAGTCAAATGTAAAACTAATGACTTATTTGTTCCTGCAGAATGTGATTTTGTAATTGAAGGTTACATGATTCCAGGTGAAACTCGTCTCGAAGGGCCATTTGGAGATCATTTTGGTCATTATTCATTAGCAGATCATTATCCAGTTATGCATGTTACTAAAATTACTCATAGAAAAGATCCAATTATTCCAATGACAATTGTAGGAGTTCCTCCAATGGAAGATGGATATTTAGGAGAAGCGATTGGAGATTCTTTTAGACCCGTATTACAATTCCAACACAGGGATGTAATAGATTTATTTTTACCACTTGAAACTGGATTTCATAATCTTGCCATTGTATCTTCCAAGCAACGATATCCAAGACAGAGTCGAAAAACTGCTCTTGGATTATTGGGTGCAGGGCAAATGATGTTTTTGAAAACTATAATAGCAGTAGATAAAAATCATCCGGTTAAAGATTTAGATTGCCTTCTAGATGTGATAGAATCGAATGTTAATATTCCAAATGACTTAGTATTTCTTAAAGGAATGGTTGCAGACACATTAGAACATGCTTCACCAATTGAAAATATTCATACCAAGTTACTAATAGATGCAACGAGTGAAAATTCAGAAGTTGAGAAAATTGATAAAAATAATTCAAATATTAATTCGGTTGCAATATCTGCATCTGCAATAGAAGGAATTGTTGATGTTAGAATGTTGAGGCCTTCGATGATGGTAGTTACTACCAATATCGAAGGTGGTCCGAAGCCGGAAATAAATGTTGAAGAGTATAATGAAGAGGATGCAGAGAAACAAAGGAATAAGATAAGAAAAATTTGTGAAGAAGTTTGGAATTTAGAGTCTTCAAAGAATTTAAGATGGTTATTCATAACTGATGATGATATTAATCTAAAGAGAGATGATTGGAAAAGGAAATTACTTTGGCAATTATTTTGTAGATTTGATGTTGGAAGAGATATTCATTTTGATAAAAGTAAACAAAGAATAGCATGGGATGCAACGGCCCCCATACCATCCAAAAATGGTCCACTACCTGTCAGAAGATGGCCCGCTGTGACATTACATGACAAAGACATGTTAGAAAAAGTTCAGAATATGATGAAACGGATGGGTTATTAATGAAGTTAAAGGATATTTTAAGTTTCATCAAGATAGAGCATACTTTATTTTCACTACCTTTCATTCTTATTGGTTATATCATAGCAATAGAGCAGTTTCCTGATACCAATTCTAATATTTTGTGGATATTTTTTGCAGCAATAGGTGCTAGAGGTTTGGCTATGACATTAAATCGAATAATAGATAAAGACATTGATGCATCCAATCCTCGCACTAAAAATCGTCACCTTATATCGGGATCAATATCCATAAAAGGTGCTTGGATATTATCCATAATATTCTTTTTAATATTGATAATTGGTGCTGGAATGTTAAATAAAGTAGCATTAATGATGTCTTGGTTACCAGTTTTAGTATTTTTTATTTATCCATACACAAAACGATTTACTTGGCTATGTCATTTATGGTTAGGAACCTGCCTCGCATTGGCACCAGCGGGTGCTTGGTTAGCAGTTGCTGCTGACATGCACGGATGGTCTGCGATAACTGGGATTAGTGAAGGATATGCAGGATTACTTTGGTTTCCTAAAATCTTCTTCATATCAATAGGAGTAATGCTATGGATTACAGTATTCGATATTAATTATGCAAAAATGGATATTAAAAATGATAAAAAAAATGGAATATATTCTTTTCCCGCAAGGTTTAATGAAAAAGTAACAACTAGAACTTCAGTACAGTTAACATTACTTTGGTTTGCTTGCTTTGCCATTGCAGACCCAATAAATGAGATATGGTTCATAGCAACTGCGGGAATCATGGCATTGGTAAATATTTATGTAATTTTATCTCAGGAAAAATTTGATGATTTTCAAAATGTATTATTCAGAGTATCTATGTCCACAGGATGGTTATTATTGATTTCATTAATCTTAGGAAGTTTCAAACTAATCAGTTAAGTGGTAATTATGTTTGTTTTGAAATCTGATTATGGAACGGCTGGAGATCAACAACAAGCCGTTGATAAGCTAGTTGAGCAAATTGAAAATGGCCAAGAGCGTTGTGTTTTACTAGGCGTAACGGGTTCTGGAAAGACATTTGCTATGGCCAATATAATTAAAAAATTACAACGCCCTACACTAATATTATCACATAATAAGACATTGGCAAGACAATTATGGCAAGAAATGTCAGATTTGTTTCCTGAAAATGCAGTTGAATATTTTGTTAGTTATTATGATTATTATCAACCAGAAGCATACATACCAGGGAGAGATTTATTTATCGATAAGGAATTACAAATGAATGAAAGAATTGAACAAGAGCGTTTTTCGACAGTTGCCTCTCTGGTATCTAGACCGGATGTAATTGCCGTAGGTTCGGTATCTATAATATACGGTTTGAATCCTCCCGAAGTGTTTGAGCAAAATCATTTACGTTTGTGTACAGGGGAAGAGTCGGACCCTCAAAATATTGTACATGATTTGGTTGGACTTCAATATAGGCGTACAAAGGGAGATTTAACTAAAGGAGATGTTAGATTAAGGGGAGAAATACTAGACATTTGGATGCCTAGTAGGGATGATCCGCTACGAATAAGATTCAATTGGGAAGGAATTGAAAAGATTCAAGTTTGTGAAGCAGTATCTTGGGAAGTACTGGATGAAATTGAGGAGGCATGGATACATCCTAGAGAATTCTATATGACTGATGAAGAAAGATTTAATGATGCTTTGAGAGATATAGAAGATGAAATGGATGAAAGAATTAGATATTATGATTCTAAAAGTATGGAATTGGAAAGTCATAGAATCGAACAACGTACAAAATTTGATTTGGAGATGTTATCTGAGGTTGGATCGTGTAAAGGTGTTGAAAATTATTCTTTACATTTCGATGGTAGGGAAAAAGGACAACGTGCATACTGTTTATTAGATTTTTTTTCTAGAAATGCAAGTAAATTTCATGGAGGAAAAAGTAACTATCTTGTAATCATGGATGAATCTCATGTGAGTTTGCCTCAAGTTGGAGGAATGTTTGGAGGAGATTATTCACGGAAAAAAAATCTAATTGATCATGGTTTTAGACTTCCTTCAGCTTATGATAATAGACCATTAAAAATAAAAGAATTTCAAGAACTGATTCCTCAGATGCTATATGTTAGCGCAACTCCAGGAGAGAGGGAGTTACGTCACCTAGCTGAAATTACTAATCAGGCAGTTCCAGAAGGTTTGTTACACGTTAGCAGCGGAGGTGGTGCTATTCCTTCAGAAATTAAAAAATCAAAAGAAAAAAAGACTATGCAACAAGTCTTGTCAGAAATTGACGGCATTGTGAAAATGGAAATAAGACCTACTGGATTATTAGATCCCAAAATAGAAGTAAGGCCAACTGAGGGTCAAGTACAGGACTTATTAGGCATGATAAATGAAAAAATAAAATTGAATCAGCGAATTTTAGTTACAGTATTAACCATTAAATTTGCCGAAGAGATTTCAGAATATTTTCAGAGAATGGGCGTTAAAGCTCATTATTTGCATAGTGAAATTGATACTTTAGAGAGAACTGAAATAATTAAAGCCCTGAGAATAGGACATATTGATGTAATTGTAGGAATTAATCTGTTAAGAGAAGGTTTAGACATACCTGAAGTGTCATTAGTAGCAATTTTTGATGCCGATAAACAAGGTTTTCTAAGGAATGAACGCGCTTTACTACAAACAATCGGGAGAGCATCTAGAAATGAAGATGGATCAGTCATACTCTATGCTGACACAATATCTCCTGCAATGGAGGCCGCCATTGAACAAACAATATCTAGAAGAAGTAGGCAAAATAAACATAATTTAGCAAATAATATAACTCCCAAAACTATCAAAAAAAGTATTCCAAAGATGGGATTAGAAATTGAAGACTTAATGGCAGGAGTAGCAGGTAAAGGTGAAAAAGGAGGTAGGAAATTAGTTGGGAAAATTCCAAAGAAGGGAATTAATGCACTTACTAATAAATTTGACTTAGGAGTAGGTGCATGGAGTAGTAATAATTCATTAGTTGATAATATATCTCAACCTAATTGGATTGATGAAGAGATTAATAATTTTGATGATTCAAAAAATGAAGAACTAGAAAAAATAATTAAAAAATTAAAGAAAGAGATGAAACAGGCTGCTGAAAGATTAGATTTTGAAAGAGCGGCTACAATTAGAGATAGAATATATCAAATGAAAAATGCGACGGATTCAAATTTAGAACCTTAGTCGGGTTCATTATGCCAAAATATTCTAAAGGTGATTTTAATACTCCAGTGAAGGATTATGATTTTTCGGTTGTTGATAATGTTAGTTCATTGATCGATCAGATGGGACAAGCAGGAGGATTTACTGCTAGCAAGTTAGCAAAGGCCAGAGATATATTGCGTGATTCTATTGCTAAAACAGATCAAGAGGGAGTAATAAATTGGCTTTCTTTTCCTGCATGTTTATGCGCTACAGGTACAAGAGGATTTTTTCTTGAAGCCATTAAAAATAAAAAATTTAATATTATAATTACAACTTGTGGAACTTTAGACCATGATATTGCGCGTACATATGAAGATTATTTTCATGGAGATTTTGATCTAGATGATATTGCATTAGGCGATGAGGGCTTGAATAGACTAGGAAATGTAGTTATACCGAATGAATGTTATGGGGAAATATTAGAAAAAACAGTTTTGCCATGGCTAAAGGAAATTGAAGATAAGCGTAAAATTGAGCGACCCGGCAATCCTTGGCTTGGCTTCGGTTCTGTAGAGCTCTGTTGGGAGCTTGGAGACAGAATAAATGATGAAACTTCAATTTTATATTGGGCTGCAAAAAATAGAATCCCCATTGTTATTCCGGGATTATCAGATGGGGCGATTGGTGCTCAACTATTTATGCATAGACAAAAGAGTCCAAATTTTATGATTGACTTTCTTGCAGATGAACAAATACTTTCTGATTTAACGTGGACATCCAAAGAAAGTCATGCATTAATGATAGGTGGTGGAATTTCAAAGCACCATGTTATTTGGTGGAATCAATATAGAGGAGGTTTAGATTCAGCTGTTGGGATAACAACTGCTCCAGAATATGATGGTTCTTTATCAGGTGCAAGATTGAAAGAAGCCATTTCTTGGGGTAAAATACGACCTACTGCCCCACAAGTAGTAGTTGAAGGGGATGCAAGCATTATACTTCCAATATTAGGTGCAGATTTGTTTAATAAACAATGAATTTAGATTTTTAGTAACAGTAATGGCTAATAATGGCACTATGGTGCGATGAGATATGTCCGTTAGCGATATGGTACAAGGAATGATTGATGAATTGACTGCAGCACTCACAGATGCTGGTAAACACGACGGTGGCAACTCTGCTGCTGGAACACGTGTAAGAAAAGCTATGCAAGAGATGAAGGCTCATGCTCAAGCAGTACGTCTAGCTGTTCAAAACGATAAGAACACTCGTTAATTATTTCTTAAACTAATAAAAAATATAGTTCAGAGTGGACTCAAAGGTTTTGTGCAAGCAATTCCATTAGTCCTGTACGCAAAGGCGTGAGGGGATGCCAGCCATCTCCTCCCGCTCTTATTAATTCTTTATTTAGTGAATCAAGGTTCGGCCTTTCTCTATTTTTTCTATTATTTTCTTTGATAATACTTGGTATTTTTGATAAAGAATCAGTAGTATGAGTATAATTTATTGAGTTATGAAATCTTGTCCATAGCATCTTTATTTCATTGAAAATAGATTCATTTGACCATGCTCTTCTTCCGCAGATATTCATAGTACCTCTAGAATCATGAAAATTATTAGATAATACTATCATAGATATCGCTTCAATGGCATCCCTAATATGAACTAAGTAATGTATTTTTGATTTGTCAACGATATTAGTTTCATTATTTTTAATTTGCTCTACAAATAAGTAAATATCTTTTGGACTCCATTTAGAATAACCTGTGGGTATTATGAGATCATGAATAATAATTACTAGTCTGCCATTATTATTTTTACTACCTTTAGGGATAATCAATAAGTCAACTTCATCATTAGTATCGATTCCAATCGTAGTACTAGCGTTCTTTGCATCTGAAGTAATATTTATTCCTGAACGTTTTAACCTATCTTCAAGTGCTAAATAAAAGAAATCTTTAGATCCTCGGATACAAATCTCTTGGCCCATCATACCACTTGGGCCAATATATTTTCAGCACCTTTAGATTTTGTAAAATGAATTAAAGCATCCCTCAAAACAGATATTATAAGATCTATTTCAGAAGAGGTTAGTCCAAAATGTGGAGTAAATCTTAGAGCATTTTTACCTCCATGGATTATTCCTAAACCATTGCACCTACACCATTCTTCTACCATTCCAGGACCAATGACAGTCAATTTAGTTGGCTCTAATTCAGCACTTAGTAATAATCCAGTACCTTGGATTTTGGTTATGCATCCAGGTAACTCATCTGAAAGTAAATTCAATTTTTCTAGGAATTCAGCACCCCTATTAACGATATTATCCCTTAGTTCTGGAGTTATTTTATCCAAAACAGCCACGGCAGTCTCCAAGGCCCTAGGATTTGTAGTCATAGTATTCCCATATATTCCAACCTCATACAAATTAGCAGCATTTTCACTTAATCCAACAATAGAGAGAGGGTATTGTCCTGCATTAAGGGCTTTAGACCATGTCTCCATATCTGGAACTTTGCAGGTTTCGAAACCAGCATAATCAACAATACTAAGGCATCCCTGGCCCCTTAATCCGGCCTGAATAGAATCTACCAATAGCATAGTACCATTATTAGTACATAATTTTCTTGCTTCATCATAGAATTCTCTGGTTATGCATAATCCGGGATTTCCTTCACCCATAACTGGCTCAATTGCCATTAATTCTATGAAATCTCCATTTGATTCTGCTTTTGAGAAGGCTTCCCTGAGTTCGGCTATATTATTCGGCGAAACAAGAATTAAATTTTCGCGATCACGGAATGTGGCTAGATTAGAATCATATTTTTCTTTGCATGAATCTGATAATTGGGCGGGCCTATCGGTTCTACCATGAAATCCTTGAGTTAATGCAAGTAATTTTGGAGTTTTGCCCTCGTGCCTTCCACCTTTTGAAGTCATATTGAATGAATTTACATCAGATATCCTAAGAGATATAGTAACTGATTCAGAGCCACTATTTAGGCATACAAATCTACTAAATGGACAAAAATCTCTCTTATGGCCAACTTCTTTCCTTAGTCTATCAGCAAGTCTTTTGTGGCTGAAAGAAGGTGTCATGACATTTGCCATTACCCAGTTTTCTTTCATTGCCGATAATATATCAATTGGCCCGTGACCCATTCCGAGCATCCCGTAACCTCCATTATCATGCAACACAGCTCCATGCGAAGTAATTATCCAGGGACCTCTTGCAGCAATTGCAACGTATGGGTTAATGGTATACTTAGAATAAAAATTAACATAATCACTTTGTAATTTAGAAATAAGATCTTGTTCGTCCATTTTAAGAACATCTGAGCCAAAGTCGTTAATTAAATTATTTTGATTGATTACTGCTTCATCCACTGCTTGAGACAGTGAAGGATCTAATTTGCTAAACTTTTCAATAAAATTATCATTTAGGCCGGTTGTATTGGCGTTACCGGATTTACTACGGACTATGCTTAACTGGTTAAGGACAGAGTTCATCAATCGTCCGAGAGTGTTATCGTTCATCAACATTTTCTGAGGAAAATCTCTTTTTTCATAATTACTGATTTTTTAATTAAAAAATATTTAAATAATTAAATTCTGATAATCAACCAAATAATTAAACTCAGTTTGATTTTTCAATTGAATAATTACATATTATATAAAAATTCTAATTGAAAAATTATTCTAGTTTATGGAATATATATAAGTGCCTTTCTTACCTTAGCCTACTTGAGGGAGACGGCGGGGATGCAGAAACACCTTTCAGAGGAAATACAATGAATGATGAATTTAGAATACAAGAATTGCTACAAAGAGAGGTATATGTTGGAGATAAATTAGTGGGCACTATAACCGGAGAAAGATTTCATCCAAGTGATGATTATGTTAAATCCATGAGACTCCAAGTTGTAGATAATGTGGCAAATGAATATATGCGAAAACCGGCTGAATATGCCCCCTTGTCAAAGGAATTAGTACATAGCATTCGATCAGATGGGGCAGTAAAATTATCAAAATCTATGAGAGAATTACAAAGAAGATGGAGAAATACAGTTAGAATTAACGAAAAGTTATTCGCCCCTGATGAACTAAAAGACCGTGCAGTATTAGATAATGATGGATCCGACATAGGCAATGTAATAGGATTAGTAAAAATAAAAAGAACCTACAAGGGATTAATAGTAAAACCTCATTTTATGATGAAAACTAGATATGCATTACCTGAAACGATAATTGTGCCGGTTGGGCAATTATCAAGAACAACTGCTAGATTGGATGAAATAATACTGAAATGTTCTGCTAAAAGATTGAGTACATTGCCTAGCTATATAAAATTAAATAGCGAAGATATAGTTTTTGATAAAGACTAAGTTTTGTGAGTAGTGTTCAAAAACAAAGTATAACTCGCGAGGTCACACAAGGACGTGTAGCTTAGTCTGGCTGGAGCACCCGGCTGATAACCGGGAGGTCGCAAGTTCAAATCTTGTCATGTCCACCAAATAAAATTTATATTAATCGGCATAGTCATGAAGGGTGAACTGTTCGACTAGAACAATATGCCAATAGTTAGTGGTGCTAATGGTCAAAAAATAGCGAGTTCATTGGCTAACATCATGGACATGGAACATGTAATAATGGAAGATAGAAGATTTCCTGATGGGGAAGGTTATGTCAGGTTGCCAAATGATGCAATAGAATCCGTAAGATCTGAAAAAGTCATATTAGTTTCCAATACATTTCCTGATTCCGAGATTTTAAAAACTATTTTATTATTAAATTCAATTAAAGATGTTAGGAAGGGAGATTTAGTAAATTTAAAAGGTGAAGAACCGCAAAATCTAGAAGATGTGGGTCCTGGAATAATTCTAGCAATCCCATACTATGGATATTCTAGGCAGGACAAAAGATTTTCAAAAGGAGAAGTAGTTTCTGCAGAAGTCATAGGTAAGTTATTGACTAATTATTGTGATGGAATGGTGATATTAGATTTGCACGAGCAATCCGTACTTGAAAAATTAAATTTTCCGATAGAATTTGTTAGTTCTATGCCAGAAATTGCCGATAAACTAAGCAGAGATGTGATGCCAGATTTTATCCTAAGCCCAGATAAAGGAGCAATAAAGAGAGCCTCTGAAGTCGCTAGAATAATAGGTTGTGAGTTTTCTTATTTAGAAAAAACTAGAATTGATGCTCATACGATAGAACATACACCTAAAAATTTAGATGTTTCAGGCAAAATTGTAGCCATAGTTGACGATATGATTAGTACTGGAGGGACAATCTGTAGAGCTAGCGATGCTCTAAGAAGGCAGGGTGCATTAGAAGTTCATGCGGCATGTACACATGGCCTTTTTACTGGTGGTGCAATTACAAAAATGGCCAATCATGTTGACGGCGTTTACAGTACCGACTCTTTATCAAATCCCAGGGCAGTTGTAGAATCTGCTAATGCATTGTCTAGGGGCATTAAAAAATTAATATAACCTAGATCTGGAAGTTTTTTTAATGCGTTGCGTTTATATCAGCCAAGTCGTGCGCCGACTTACCTACATGAGGAGATTATCTAATGAGTGTACATATATCTTTTGAAACCCCGCAAGACGTACAAGAGCAAGTCTATGAAATGGTGAAGGCCGTTGGGAAGAATGAACGTGGAAGACTGAAGAAAGGTGCTAATGAAGTTACCAAAGCCGCAGAGAGAGGTACTGCACTAATGATAGTAATGGCAGAAAATGTAAGTCCAGGAGAATTATTAGCCCATATTCCAATGATTTGCAAAGAAAAAGATATTCCATTCATATATGTAGCCGATCAAACATTCCTTGCTGAAGCAGCAGGAATGAGTAATGGAACTAAAACTGCAGCAGTAGCTGTGATTAGTATGGAAAAGGATGCTCAAGATAGATTTAATGAAATTAAAGGTCACTTTGAGACCTTGTCACAGTAAGGATAACCTCAGGAGTTGAAGATATGGCAAAAGAAGCGTGGCCAGCAGAAGTTGTTGAAATTGTTGGTAGAACCGGAATGACTGGAGAAGCTACTCAAGTCAAAGTTAGAGTAAATGACTCAAATAATCCAAGAGATATTGGGAGAATAATTGCACGTAATGTAGTTGGACCAATTCGAGTAGGAGATATCCTAATGTTGAGAGATACTGGACGAGAAGCCCGTAGATTAGGAACTAGGTAGGTTATTAAAATGCCAGAAAGAAGAATTTGTAGTTTCTCACATGAAGAAATAGAACCTGGAACAGGCATGATGTTTGTTAAAAAAGATGGTTCAGTAATGTGGTTCAAAGATAGTAAGGCTCGAAAAAATGCGTTAAAGTTACGCCGTAATCCACGAAGACTAAAATGGACACAACGCTATGAGAAAGGCGGAATTAAATAACTCAAAATTATTAATTTTTCAGTAATTATTTTTCCATTAATAATATATTTTTATTTTACTGGGCAGTAATTTTGTATTCAACTCTAGCCCTATCATTCTCATCACTTGATGGCGGAATGGTACTTGATTGGTCTGGAGGTTGTGCTTCTCCGCAATCAGTATTATCTAAAACCGTAACATAGGTACCTTCATCCACAGTAACTTCAATATCTACATTAGAAGTATTAGGATCGCTTAGTTTGACAATATAATTGAATGCATTACATTCTTTGTAATCCTCATAATTAAGTTCAGTCATAGTATAAAGATCAATATTAGGTCCATCTAAGAGGCCAAGATTTATTCGTATAACTCTAACACTTTCAATTGTCCATGTCAATTTAATATGTTCATCTTCATCAATAAAAACTGTATCGTCAAATAATTCCTGTTCAGGATTAATTGTATCCTCTACACTAGATAAACAACCTGAAGTAGTCATTATCAAAGAAATGAGTAATATATGTAGTACACGCATACACATTCGAAGTGCTGATAGCAAATCAATAATTCGGCTCTTTGGGTATAAGATGTACCAAGTTGGGCTTTGCGTTGAAATAGGGGAGGTTAGTCGGGCAGAATATGGGAGATATGCAGACTACCTATATAATGATTAAACCGGATGGCGTTCAGAGAGGATTAGTTGGCGAAATATTAGCCCGGTTTGAAAATAAGGGATTGCGTTTAGTTGGATTACAGCAAGTAATACCTTCCAATGAAGTAGCTGAAGCTCATTATGCAGTACATAAGGAAAGACCATTTTATCCTGGTCTAATAAAATTTATTACTTCTGGACCAGTAATTGCAATGGCATGGAGAGGAGTTGAGGCGATTAAAGTATCAAGAAATTTAATTGGCCCTACGAATGGTAGAGATGCATCTCCGGGGACAATAAGAGGAGATTTGGCTATGGACATCGGTCATAATTTAATACACGGATCAGATTCTGAAGATACGGCAAAATATGAATTAAATTTGTGGTTTCCTGACGGTATTTCTGATTGGAAGAGAGATATTGAAGACCAAATATATGAGTAAGATATATCAAAAGAGATGGAATTATGGAGATGGTTGATTGGATAAAACTAGACAGCCAATTATTGCCATATTAGGCCATGTAGATCATGGTAAGACATCCCTTCTAGATCATGTAAGGTCTCTAGGCCTAGAGTCTCGATCATCTGTAATGGATAGGGAAGCCGGTGGCATTACTCAACACATCGGAGCAACAGAAGTTCCTGCGAAAATTCTAAACGAATTGTGTGCTGAACTTCTTGGAGGAAAAATATTTGATTCCCCCGGACTATTGTTCATAGATACACCAGGTCACCAATCATTCTCTGCATTACGTTCAAGAGGAGGTTCCTTGGCAGATATTGCGATTTTGATAGTAGATATAAATGAAGGTTGTAAACCACAAACAATTGAATCTATGCGTATTCTTAAAGAATCTAAAACGCCATTTGTCATTGCTGCAAATAAGGTAGACAGAGTTCATGGTTGGAATTGTCAAAAAGAAAGGTCTATGGCGCATTCACTTCGTAAGCAGTCTAAAGATGCATTTGACTTATTTGAACAAAAATATTGGAAATTAGTAGGCCAATTTGCAGAACATGGATTTAACATTGAAAGATATGATAAAGTTAAAGATTTTACTAAAGATGTGGCTGTTGTCCCAATATCAGCTAGAGAAGGAGAAGGGATACAAGACCTATTGGCCGTAGTAATAGGCCTTGCAGAAAGATATTTGATTGAAAAACTATCAGATATTGAAGGTTCAGGAGAAGGGACCGTTCTTGAAATGAAAGAAGAAAGAGGCCTGGGGAAAACATTGGATGTGATACTTCATCGGGGATCAATAAAAAAAGGGGATCAAATAGTTTTAGTAACTAATGAGGGAGGAGTTCTGACCCGAGTAAAGGGGATGTTTAGTCCTCGGGGGATGAGTGAAATGCGTGATGCTGGAAATAGATGGGACGATGTAGATATACTCCATGCTGCATCTGGACTAAAAATAAGCGCAGTAGATTTAGATGGCGTATTGGCAGGCACAACCTTGAGGGTTGTACACAATGAATTAGAAATTAAAGAAGCAATGCAAGAGGCCAATAATGAGTCAGAATTATCTATCGAGTTAAGTGAAGAAGGAGTTTGTATTAAATCAGATACTGTTGGAGGTTTGGAAGCATTATCTAAGGAATTAGGGAGCATAGGGATTCCCATCCGTAGTGCCACTATTGGAAAAGTTGGAAGAAGAGATGTTAGAAGCGTGGAAACATCTGCAGATCCATTTCATAGAGTTATTATGGCATTTAATACTGACATATTATCTGATGCTGAAAATGAAATAGAAAATTCTGAGAATAATGTGAAGTATATAAGTTCAGATATAATTTATAGAATTCTTGAAGAGCATGAAGAGTGGATTGAGATAAGGAAAAAGGAAATTGAAGAAGAAAATAGAGAAGAGGTTATCTATCCAGGAAGGATAAGATTGTTGCCAGACCATACATTTAGGGCATCTAAGCCTGCAGTAATAGGAGTTAGAGTACTTGGAGGTAGAATTCAGGTCGGACAGCGCCTATTAAAAAATGGAAATAGGATTGGCAGAATAAAATCAATTAGAACTGGGCAGGACAGTATTAAAGAGTCCATTCAAGGTACTGAAGTAGCAGTAGCGATTGATGGAGTTACAATAGGAAGGCAAATCGAGGAAGGAGATGAATTATTAGTAGATATTCCAGAATTTCATGCTAGAAAATTACATAAAATGGATTTAACATCTTCGGAAAGAGAGGTTTTAGATGAATTATTATTTATTCATCGGAAAAAAGATCATTTTTGGGGAAGATGAGATGAAGAATTCAAGGTTCATAAACACCGAACACTCAAGTAGTCAATAAAGTGGGGTTGGAATAAAGAGGTATGTGCAATGACTATGGCAAATGGCAGTAATCCTAAATCTAGGGAATTAATAAATACAGTATCTCAAATTTCTAATTCTCTAATGAATGAAGTTTCTAAAGTCATAATTGGTAAACAGGAAAATTTGCGCAGGATTACAGTAGGAATATTATCAAATGGAAATATTTTGATTGAGGACGTTCCAGGAACAGCTAAAACTTTGATGGCAAATACATTTGCATCGGCTTTGGGATGTAAATTTAAGAGAGTACAATTCACTCCAGATTTACTACCCGCAGACATCATGGGTACGTACATGTATGATCAACAAGCTGGTGAATTCAAACTAAGACCTGGTCCACTATTTACTAATATTTTGCTAGCAGATGAAATAAATCGTGCACCACCAAAAACACAAGCAGCACTTCTTGAAGCAATGGAAGAAAAGCAAGTAACTATTGAAGGAATTACGCATAAATTGCCTGCGCCATTCGTAACTATGGCGACACAGAACCCCATTGAACAGGAAGGAACATATCCACTTCCTGAAGCCCAAATGGATCGTTTCTTAATGAAAATGAGTATGGGTTACCCCAATAGGCAAGAAGAGAAGGCTATCCTACAAAGGAGAAAATTACGAGGTAAAGATGATCATGAAACTGAAAAAATTACATCACCAAATAAGGTTGTAGCTATGCAAAAAGCACTTGAAACAGTTCATGTTGATCCCGCCATTATGTCATACATAGTAGAGTTAGTTTGGAGAACAAGAGAAGATCATAGAATAATTACTGGTGCATCTCCAAGGGCCAGTCAATCTTTGTTCAAATCCTGTAGAGCCTCTGCTGCGATTGATGGAAGAGATTATGTTATTCCAGATGATATTAAGAATATAGCATTGCAAATCGTAAGTCATAGAATTGTTCTAAAACCAGAATCTAAAATTAGAGGTGTGACTGGTCAACATATAATGAGGAAAATTCTGGATGAAGTACACGTTCCAGTAATACAATAATCAGATAATACCAATTAACCATTATCTGCGGCTTAGCAAATATGACGGTCGTCATAGCTTGTGTTAATCATAAAGGAGGTTGTGCTAAAACTACAACTGCGGTTAATCTAGCAGTTTCTCTTTCCACAGGAAATAAAAAAATGGATATTTTATCAAGAAGGGTTTTATTGATAGATTTAGATCCTAAGGGCAATGTTGCAACTACTTTCGGATTAGATAAAAAGACGATTGGTTTGACTATGAATGAATTATTTAAGAGTGAAATAGAAGGAAATAGTCTTAACATTAATGAGTTTTTAATTGGACCCAAAATAATTTCAAAATCTATGAAAGATGCTTGGGAAAAACATAATCCTAATAAAACTAGAGGTATGCCAAAAAATATTTTTGTGAATAATCTTTGGCTATTGCCTGCTGACTTAGATTTGGCAGGAATTGAAATTGATTTGGCAACTAGATTAGGAAGAGAAAATAGATTAGAAATTGCTATTAGAAAAATAAAGAAAGATTTTGATGTCATAATAATAGATACTCCAGCATCTTTAGGTTTACTAACCATTAATGCGTTAGCAGCAGCAGAATGGATATTGATTCCAATTCAATCTGAGTTTTATGCATTAGAAGGCATGGGTCAGCTTATGAATTCAATTAGAGATGTACAAAAAGCAGTTAATCCAAATTTAAAATTATTTGGAATTCTTCTTACTATGGTTCAAACTAGAAGTAAATTATGTGAAACAGTTGTAGAGCAAGCACGTAAGTATTTTGGAGAAAGTGTTTTTAAAACCCAAATACAACGTTCTATCTCAATTGCTGAATCTCCATTAGAAGGAGCACCAATTGTAATTGCACAGAAACCAAATAAAACTAATCAAGGAAGTGAAGCATATTGGCGTTTTGCTAAAGAAGCAGATGATAGAATTAAAAGAATATTAAATGTTTAATACTCATTTACATAAGTTTCCAGTAAACTTTGACGAGCATCAGACAATACTGATTCCATTTTAACTTTGATTTCGGATTCCAAAGAATTAATTATTTCTTTAATTTCCTTTTTTGATAAATCTTTTCTCTTGGAGAATTTATTTTCTAAAATATTTAGCATCTCTAATTCCCTTTCTTTTACAAATGATGCAATTCTCTGTTCCATTTCTACTTCTTTTTCTAAAGTCATTTCTTGCTTACGTAATGCTAAGGATACATCCATTGTTTCTCTTTCAGAACGAAATCTACGATCTAGTTCTGCTAATGCACCTCTTTCAGATTCTTCTTCAAGTGATTTTATTCTAATATCTACATCAGATAATAATTCTTTTTCAAGAGAATTTCGCTCATTTACAATTAATTTTTCTAATTCGGATTCTCTTTCTCTACGAGTTACTGAAAGTCTTTCTCTCATTTGTATTTCTTGATCTAATCGATATGCCTCAACTTTACGATGAACTTGTGATTCCATAGATTCCTGTAAATCCATTTTAACTCTTCTTTCCATACGCTCAATATTTTGCGTAGCTTCTAATTCAAGTCTTTCACTCAAAAATGCCTTTCTTCTATTGAATTCTATTTCCATTTCATCCTTTAGTCTATTTCTCAATTTAGATGAGTGGGCTTCTATTCTACGATCTCTTTCAAGATCTAACTGCTCCCTTAGTCTATTTTCTTCTCTCCTTAAACGATGTAACATTTCTTCCCTAAGGAGTCTTTCTTCTCTCTCCAACGCCTCTGATTCGAGTCTTTCTAATTCATCTTCTAGTTCAGCCCTTAGATCTGTTTCTATCTGTTGAATTTTATCTTCAAACAAGATTTCGTTGGCTTTTCTCATTGCTCCGTGCATCCCAGATAATCTTTCAGACATTTCAGAAATACGCATCCTTCTTTCTCGTCTAATTCCGGATCTCAATCTTGATTCTTCATCGAGTCTGTCCCTAGTTCTAGCCAATGATTCCATAGTAGAAGACGTAGATAAGGAGTGTTGTGCCCTAAGTACTGCTAGTTCGTCCGATGGCGGATTATCTTCATTTTTGGGTGACTTGCTTTCACTCATAGATATTCATCCCCAGCATATCGGTAGTTTTTTGATATTTGACTACGCAGGGTAAATATTGCTTTCAAAAGATGTTTTTAGTACCCTAAATACATGTAGAGAAATTAAAAAGTTACATTAAATGATGTTTGGCATGCGGGACAATCTAACTCCCTAGTACCTGGACGGGGCCTGATTCTTAGCTGTCTTTTACAGCTTGGACAATCAATTTCTACTTTAATTGTTTTTTGAGTTAAAACAAAATTAATTGAACATGCGCTACATTCAACCTTGACTGGCCTTTCATCAGTTCCAGCAACCAATACGGTGCTACAACTTGGACACGGTAATGATTCTGAAATTAATGATTGAACAGTTGGTTCATGAGTTATTTTACATACTGCAGAGCAAATTTCACAAGTTATCTCACCTAATCCTTGTGGTAACATATGATCACAGTTAGGACATTCGGCCAAAGGAACAGCATATTTTGATTCAACATATGATACGTCAGTCATGTTTAGTCCATCTCTCTTCATTCAGTGCTGACAGGGGGTTTCCTAAAAAAACTTTGAAAGAAAATTTTGAATGATTCAATTATATCATCTTTCAAATCATTGAATAAGCTCAGTAATATTGAAAATCTTGAAACTCCAGAGTCAGATATCCACATTCCATTAAGTATTATTAAGAAAACACTAAATTCATGAAGAGCTATTCCTAGTGCTAAGTTTATCTGGAATCCTAAAATCACAGTTGCAACTAGGAAAGTAGTAATAACTAAAGAAATAGCTATATTTAAGAATACTATATTTCTCGTCTTTTTGGCTAAATCTATCAATTTGATGATGGCATGAGGATTACTTCCAGGTATAAGGACGTCTGCAGCATCTAAATTTACCTGTTCCCCTGAGCCTACGGCGATACCTACAGTTGCCGCTGCTAATGCTCCAGCATCGTTAAAACCATCTCCTGCCATTAAAGTTCTTTGCCTTTTTACTTTTTCAGAAACTATATTCGCTTTTCCTTCAGGATCTACGCCTCCCCTACATACAATTGAATCTAGACCAATATTTTTTGCAAATAACTCTACACTTTTTTGTTCATCTCCACTTAGGATTTCAATTTCTATATTTCTTTCTTGGAGATCATGGATTAATTCCGTTACTCCATCTCTAGCATCGTCGTGAGAAAATGAAAATGCTGCAACAGCTTTATTTTCGACTGCAAGAATACTAATTCCAAGTCCTTTATCTCGCATCTTTTTAACCGAGTCATCAATTGATTTAGGAATTTTAATATTAGATTTTTTTAACCAATCAAGTCTCCCTATCATTATTTTTTTATTTTCATTTTTACCAAATATTCCTGCTTCACCATCTTTAATATAAGTTATTTTATCGGGCAAGATCGAACGATTATCAGATTCTTGGATTATACTTTTTGCGTATGGGTGGTTGGATCTTTGCTCAATTCCTGAGGCTAAACTAAGCGCCTTTTCTAATTTAAAACTGGGTATTGTAAATATTTCTTCCAAGTTAGATTTACCACTAGTTAAAGTACCAGTTTTATCAAATAATGCGATTTCTATGCCTGCAGCGACTTCTAAAACGTCTCCCCCCCTAGCAACTAAGCCTGTTGATGAAGCAACAGAAAGGGCAGTCGCATGCGGAACTGGAGAAGCCAATAATAATGAACAAGGACAGGAAACAACCCAAAGAATCAATGTATTAAATATATTTCCAGTCAATATCCCAATAATTGGAGCCATTACTAAAACAAAAGGTACCCATAAAGATGTAAAATTTTCAATCAGTGTATGTGTTTTAGTTGGTTTATCTCTATATTTTCTTACGAGCTCGATAAGACTTGATAGGCGTGTTTCGTCACCCCTTGCTTCACATTTTACTAAAATAGGACCACGAGTTAAGACTAATCCTGCCTCAACAAAATCTCCAACTTTGACGATTACTGGTATTGGTTCACCTGTAAGTGGTGCTTTATCTACTGCACCATTTCCTTCGATAACTATTCCATCAATCGATATTATTTCTCCCGACCTAATTTCTATATGATCGCCAATGTTTACCGCCTCAATTGGCAATAAATCCATATCGTTACAGACTGGGGCATTGACACCAAGTGAAATTCCTTCTGAGGGAATTATGCTATCTATGTACAATGATTGATTAATATTACTTGAAGCATGAATTCTTGCATATCTTGGGATTCTATCAAAACCTCCTTGCATTGCATTTCTAGCCCTTATTAATGCACTATTTTCTAAATGTGCAGCTAGGGCAACTAACCCTGAAACCATTAATGCTTCAGGGTATTCTCCAAGTAACATTGCCCCTATGACAGCCAATGAAGTCAGTATTTGAAATCCTAAAACTCTGTGTTGGAGACTAGCAATTGCTTCTTTAAACATATAATATGATGAAAATGATAATCCAACTAATGAAACTAATAATATGGACCAATTAGGTATATTACTATTTGAATTCATTAGTATTACGAGTATAATAATTGGAATTGTCAAGATTGCCCCAATCAATTGCAAATGATCTTTGGTAATATCTGAGTATGAAATAGCTGAAATAGAGTAATTTTCATCAAAAAAATACTCCAAGCCTTTTTTTTGTGCTAATTTAATATTTGGATCAGAAATATCCAACAATTGAAGTTCAATCCTTCCTTTTTTAATCCTAGACGATAGCACCCCTATTACGTTAGAAATTGAATCGGTTAATTTTGAGCCTTTTATGCCGACTTTATTTTCAATTTGTAAAGCTGATAAGTTACTAATTGTAACCCAGCCTATGTCGGCAGGATGGCCTAGTTTTTCTAAAACGGAAGAAGTTCGTGAAACATTACCTCTAGAAGTATCCAAAGTAATACTTATTCTACCTTCTGTGGCTGATACTGAGCATTCCTGAATTCCTGGCAATCTCTTTACCGCTTTGGATGCTTTCATTGCACAATCAGGGCAGTCCATGCCTTTGATATTCCAATCAAATTCATAATTTCCATCTATTGCTAAAATAATATTATCTTCATTTTTGTTTATATTTGTTGAAATATTATTATTTTCAAGATTGCTTTCATTTCTACCTTTAGAGAAAATACTTTTAATATTTTTAAATGGTGATTCCGTAATATTTTCTTTTTGTGGAATCAAAAAATCATCATCCTCAAGGATTAAAAAATTTTCATCCCCTTCATCCATGATATGTCCAAGCGTAACACCTCCTTGAAGATGATGAGTGGAGAACTTTAATCGGTGGTGTCTTGATGTATAACATCCTCGGAGTATTATGAAAGAGTTTCCTAAAGACAGGGATTGGGAAATGGTAGTTTTTGATATTGATGGTACATTAATGGATTTTAATGGATTTATACCAGAAATGATCCCATTAATTAGAAGATTAGAAGAATTGGGATTAATTGTTTCTTTGGCCTCAGGAAGGACCTTGCCCAATATTACTCCAATAATGCAATCATTAGCATTATCAGGATTCATAGTTGCCGAAAATGGTGGCATAGTTTGGGATACTATTGAAGGCCATAAAATCAGAGTATTAGCAGATGGTTCTAGAGCTAAAGAAGCTGCATTATGGCTTTCTACAAAGATTGATGGTTTTAATCCGGATGGAATTGAATCTAATAGATGGAGAGAAACGGAGTGGTGCCTGTATCCTGATGAAGATTATGATAAAATGTGTTCATTACTATCTTCAAGTAAATGGGATGATTTACTAGTAGTAAAAACCGGATTTGCAATTCATATAATTTCATCCAAAATTGATAAATCAGTTGGGTTGAATGTTGCACTGGAGCAACGAAATATCGATCCTAGTAAAATTATATCATGTGGAGACGGTCCAAATGATATCCCCATGTTCGGAATTTCAGGATGGTCGGTATCTATTGATGATAGATTTGAAGAGGTTGTTGCGGCTGCTGATTATAGTACAAAAAAGAATGGGACTGCTGGCACAATTGAATTTTTAGAAGATTTGATTGACATATTAGAATCAAATGGTGCAGATGGCAGGATTTGAACCTGCGAAGCACTACGCAATGGAACTTGAGCCCATCCCCTTTGACCACTCGGGTACATCTGCACTACACCGAAACAATACTACTTCTTGATACTCACGTATAAAGAATAGAAATTAGATGATGTAGGGGATTGTTCATTTATCTCCTGCCATCCAGCAGTTACAGGTTACCCGCATGCTAGGCAATGATGATGTCCTTAGATTAAGTAATTATGAACTTATAGCGGTAGAAAAGACGATATTTGAAGTTTCTAGGAAACAAAAAACTCAGACTACTCCTGTCGATTTACCAAGGGAAAATTTTTGGTCGGCAGTAAAACAATTACTGTATCATTTAGATTCAGAGTGCTCAGAGACTATACGTAAAGAAGGAGGGCATACAACAAAATCACAATTACAAACTAGAAGATTAAATGTTCTTAGAACATGTGTAAACGACATAACTAGATTGAGAATGAATGCATTTGCTCAACATGCAATCCTATCAAATTTAGTTAAGAGTAGCGGGAAAGGTTCTGATTTTACTGGAGTTTTGCAAAAAATTGATTGGAGTAGGCATGATCCATCAGAAAGGATATTTTACAAGGGAGTTTGTGATTATACGAACAAATACAAGATTGATGTACAATGGGATGGTTTATTGAAAGGAATAGAAAGTTATGTTGAAGAAGTACAAATATCAACTGGACATAAGAACCTTGATGAGTTTAATGAAGAAAAAGAAGAAGAAATAGTCATTCAAGTACCAGAAATAAAAAGTGATTGGGAGGATCCTGAATATGATGAAGAAGATAGAATTAGAGAGATAGAAGATTTCCCGTATCAAGTTAGTCATATTCCTCCAGATACAATAAATGATATAATCGAAAATAATGATTCTAATAATTTACTTAGAATAAAGATTTTGAAAGATTTAAGTGATCCAATAATTACAGAAGATGGGACAGAAATATTACTAATAGCAGGAGATATTGAATCCTGTCCAGCATTAATTGCTGAAACCCTTATTGCTGCAGGTTTAGCAGAAGCGGCCCCAATATGAACGAGAAGTGAATGTATGAATATAGAAATAACTGCCAATCAGATCAAAAAATATAGAGAGCAATTTGAGAATGATGGTAAATCTAAAATTTCTCAAAACGCTGTTACAAATGTTCCATTACCAAAATTAACTTTGAATAGAAATTTGGTACAAGAAATGGATTCGTCTTTTAGTATAAAATTAGATAAGTGGTCTGTTACTAATCAAAAAAGTAGTGGAAGATGTTGGTTATTTGCTACTTTGAATTTATTTAGACCAGGCGCCATGGAAAAAATGAATATTAAAGATTTTGAATTTAGTCAGGCACATATACATTTTTGGGATAAATTTGAAAGGTCTAATCATTTATTAGAATCAATAATTGAAACGTCAGATAGAAAAATTGATGATAGAACCATTGGATTTTTACTTGGTGATCCAATAGGAGATGGCGGTCAATGGAATATGGCTACCAATCTTATTAGAAAGCATGGATTAGTACCTAAATCAGCATATCCAGAATCTCAAAGCAGTAGTTCAACTAGATGGATGAATTCAATACTAAAGGATATTCTTAGGACTTCAGCAAGTGAAATACGTAAAATAATTGATAATGGCGGTACAATTGAAGAAGCTAGAGAGCATAAAGAGAAGAGAATTGGAGATATTTGGAAGATATTGTGCATACATCTTGGCACACCTCCAGAAAGTTTTGATTGGCAGTGGAGAGATACAGACGATAAATTTCACAGTAAAGGCACGATGACTCCACTGGAATTTGCATCGGAGTTTGTTGACATAGATTGGGAAAACTACGTATGCCTTGTTCATGATCCAAGGAATAAAACTATGAAAACTTATACAGTTGATTATTTACAAAATGTATCACGAGGTCCGCCCGTGATTTATCTAAATATTGATATAGAATCTATGAAAAAAATAACTCAAAAACTACTCGAAGATGGTATGCCAGTTTGGATGGGATGTGATGTAGGAAAACAAATGGAAAGAGAAAAGGGATTATGGGATGCTAACTTATTTGAATATGAAGAACTCTATGGGATTGAATTTGGAATGGATAAAGCCAATAGATTACAACATGGACAAACTATGATGACTCATGCTATGCTCTTTACAGGAGTAGACGTAGTTGAAGGAGAGGCCAGAAGGTGGAGGGTTGAAAATTCATGGGGATCAGATAAAAGTGGAGAGAAAGGATTTTTTACAATGAATGATAATTGGTTTGACGAATATATGTTTGAAATTGCAGCTCCTAAATCATACCTAACTGAAGAAATGTTGTCCGGCCTAAATACTACTCCAGAAGTTTTACCTGCATGGGACCCAATGGGCAGTTTAGCAAAGGAATTTTTAAACAGATAATCATTATTAATTATTTAATCTAAAATTGATATTAAGTTAACATCATTACTAGGATTAACCTAAATTACGTAATGATAATTCAATTGTTACACTATCTGGGATAGGTATTCGTAATACTTTCCTTAATGATTTTTCATCTTTAGAAGAATTTGTAACTAATTCCAATAATCTTTTGTGAACCCTCATTTCCCAGTGATCCCATGTTTCTGCTCCTTCTCCATCAGGACTTTTACGACATGGAACTAACAATTTTTTAGTTGGCAGAGGAATTGGTCCCCTAAGTTTTACACCAGTTTCATCCGATATTAATTTAATTTGCTGACATACAATATCAACATCAGTATGGTTATCTCCAGTTAGTTTGATAGTGGTCACAACAGGCATTATGTTCACTCCAATTATTTAATTTAGAAATATTATGCTTTCTTTTCAATTTTCATACAGACGCCAGCTGCGACTGTTTTACCCATATCTCTAATTGCAAATCTAGCGAGTTCAGGGAATTTAGACATTTCTTCAATTGCCATAGGCTTTGTAGGCATAAATCTGATTAATGCAGCGTCTCCAGATTTTAGAAATGCTGGATTTGCTTCTTTCGTTTTAGCGTTCTCTAGGAGATCTACAAATCTGACTGCTACTTGAGAAGTATGTGCATGGAAAACAGGAGTATATCCTGCACCTATTGCTTTAGGTATATCCATAATTTGAATTTGGCCAACGAATGTCTCATCATGCCTTACGAATTCTGGAGCAGTTTCAGGGTATCCAGCAACGTCACCTCTACGAATATCAGTTGCAGCTAATCCTCTAACATTGAATCCAACGTTATCACCAGGCTCGGCTTTTTCATGAATTGTATGATGCATTTCGATACTCTTTACTTCTGCTGATTTTTGACTTGGATTGAATACGACTGTTTTACCTGAGTTTAAAACACCAGTTTCTACCTTTCCTACAGGTACGGTTCCTATTCCACTAATTTTGTAAACATCCTGAATTGGAAGTCTAAGTGGACGATCTGTTGGCTTTGGCGGCATTTTAATGCTATCAATTGCTTCGAAAAGAGTCTTTCCTTTGTACCAAGGCATATTTGTACTCTTGTTGAATATATTTTCTCCAAAGAATGATGATCCTGCGATAAATGGTACATCTGCTGGATTGAATCCAGCTGTTTTCAAAAGATTTGAAACTTCTGTAACTGTTGAATTATATTTATCTTCGGAGTAGTCTACTCCACTAATATCCATCTTGTTGATATTGACAATTAATTGCTTTACACCAAGTACTCTTGCTAAGAATGCGTGCTCTTTTGTTTGCGCATTGACTCCATCATTTGCGGCTACACAGAGTACTGCTGCATCTGCTTGGCTAGTTCCTGTTATCATGTTCTTAACGAAATCACGGTGACCAGGTGCATCTATGACTGTAAAGTAGTAATTAGGTGTAAAGAATTCTTTGTGGGCAACATCGATAGTTATTCCTCTCTCTTGTTCTTCTTTTAGACCATCCATAACATATGCTAAGCCGAAACCAGCTTTTCCATTTTCAGCAGCAAGTTTTTCATTCTTATCAATAACGTGTTGTTCAATATGTCCACTGTCTAGAAGTAATCTTCCGACAGTTGTAGACTTTCCGTGGTCAACGTGCCCTACGAATACGATATTCAAATGATCTTTTTTCTTATCTTCCCACTGTGAACCCATTATATACACCTCTAATGTATTCTCGCCGACTAATGGGGTGTATATGAATCGTTCCCCCATATAAAAAAAGTGAGGATTACAACAATATGCCAATAATTAGCATCAAAACTCAATTATCGGTATTCCAATTCAATTATCAGGTGTTTGACATCCGTATTATGTGTTTTTTCATTCTTTACATCTATTGTCCAAATACCGGGCTCTTTAGAGCGAACTGTTGAGCCCCCTATTTGAATCCAAACGCAATAATCTTCGCTGCTACAATCTCCAGCATCCCTGTTATCATTACCTAGAGATGTAGTGTTTGAGACTGGTTCTTCAGTACTATTTTTTAGATACATGTCTAATTTATTATCTGTATCTCCAATTGTACCAATTTGTTGGTCATCGTCTTCCTGAGGATATGTTAATTTTGCCCTGTAATATCTTAATCTATCTTTACTATCTTGGTCATAATTTAAAGGAAATTCCCATGTTAATTCACAAGGATTTTCATTATCGGCACAAGCCGCATCTTCATTTTGAGGATTATTGGCTACTCTTCCTAAAACAAAGTCATTCCAAACTCCCCTATAATTGACGTAAACCATAGAATCATCGTAATCAACAAATCCATTATTATCCTCAACTGTCAATCTTATTTCATATCCGCCCGTAGTGACATCTTTCCATTCATATGTCTCGCCTGTTGCATCAACATCATTTTCCGTATCTCCATCACCATCAGAATCTATGTATGTATCTAAATCCCATTTGTAACTAATTATATATTCCTCAGCATAACATTCTGAATCATCAGGATCGCATCCGGCCCAAGATTTAGAACCATCTAAAATGATGTTGATTGATACCTCTATATCTCTATCATCAATTTCTTTGTCATCCTCACAAACCCAAATTAGTACGAAATCACCTGAAGGAGGTTCTTCATCTTCGCAGTCATTTTGTTTTTCAGATTTAATTACGGCGTTGGGCTCCCTTGCATCAGAGCCAACAACATTAATTTTTTTAGTTACAGTAGTTTCATGAATTCCATCTCCAACGTTCAATTTTACTGTAAATTCACCTTTATTTGCATAAGCATGGCTGGTAGTTAGGCCTTGCCCAGTATTTCCATCTCCGAAATCCCAGTTAAAAGTTAAAGTGTCACCATCTGAATCAGAAGTTCCTACAGCACTAAATATTACAGATTCAGAGGCTTTAATTGTACCTGAGGGGTCCACAGCCATCACAACCGTTGGAGGATTATTTTCATCAAATATAAAAGATTTTGATGGAGATTGGATAAAATTAGTTAGTTGCTTAAAAATTGGTATTGCAAAATCTCTTGCTCAGGAATCGTCCTTGATAAGCTATAAAGATAATATTTTTAATTTGGCTTTAAATGAAAACT